>Ga0209188_1000010_pt1 | contig 234562 bp, 221 predicted proteins | sample C_130625_EF_Meta_FD_187307 | JGI IMG/M metagenome (GOLD analysis project Ga0209188, IMG submission 187307) | Freshwater microbial communities from Lake Croche, Canada to study carbon cycling - C_130625_EF_MetaG (SPAdes) (version 2) | ecosystem: Environmental > Aquatic > Freshwater > Lake... | reverse complement strand
GAACAAGCGGCTGTTTAATGATACATCGCCTTCTTGTATTGATCTTCCTAGTGTGTACATGTTGCTATTCAAGGAAACATCTCCTGATACAAATAAACGTGCATTTAAGGAAACATCTGAGGAAACAAATAATCGACTGTTCATTGAAACATCGCCATTAATAAATAATCTAGAACCCATTGATACATCTTCACTAATAAATAATCGTGAATTCATCGAAACATCTCCATTTATAAATAATCTAGAACCCATTGATACATCTCCACTAATAAATAATCGTGAATTCATCGAAACATCTCCATTAATAAATAATCTAGAACCCATTGATACATCTCCACTAATAAATAATCGTGAATTCATCGAAACATCTCCATTAATAAACAATCTGGAACCCATTGAAACGTCACCACTTACAAATAAGCGTGAATTCATTGAAACATCACCATTAATAAACAATCTAGAACCCATTGAGACATCATCACTTACAAATAAGCGGGAATTCATGGAAACATCTCCGTTTATAAACAATCTGGAACCCATAGAGACATCACCACTTACAAATAAGCGTGAATTCATTGAAACATCACCATTAATAAACAATCTAGAACCCATAGAGACATCACCTGCTATGAATAAACGGGAATTCATTGAAACATCTCCATTTATAAACAATCTGGAACCCATAGAGACATCACCTGCTATGAATAAACGGGAATTCATTGAAACATCTCCATTTATAAACAATCTGGAACCCATTGAAACGTCACCACTTACAAATAAGCGTGAATTCATCGAAACATCTCCATTTATAAACAATCTAGAACCCATTGAGACATCATCACTTACAAATAAGCGGGAATTCATGGAAACATCTCCGTTTATAAACAATCTGGAACCCATAGAGACATCACCACTTACAAATAAGCGAGAATTCATGGAAACATCTCCGTTTATAAACAATCTAGAACCCATTGAGACATCATCACTTACAAATAAGCGAGAATTCATGGAAACATCTCCGTTTATAAACAATCTGGAACCCATAGAGACATCACCACTTACAAATAAGCGTGAATTCATCGAAACATCACCATTAATAAACAATCTAGAACCCATTGAGACATCACCACTTACAAATAAGCGAGAATTCATGGAAACATCTCCATTTATAAACAATCTAGAACCCATAGAAACATCACCACTTACAAACAAACGTGAATTCATAGAAACATCTCCATTTATAAACAATCTAGAACCCATTGAGACATCACCACTTACAAATAAGCGAGAATTCATGGAAACATCTCCATTTATAAACAATCTAGAACCCATAGAGACATCACCACTTACAAATAAGCGAGAATTCATGGAAACATCTCCGTTTATAAACAATCTAGAACCCATTGAGACATCACCACTTACAAACAAACGTGAATTCATAGAAACATCTCCATTTATAAACAATCTAGAACCCATTGAAACATCACTTGTAATAAACAAACGTGAATTCATAGAAACATCTCCATTTATAAACAATCTAGAACCCATTGAAACATCACTTGTAATAAACAAACGTGAATTCATAGAAACATCACCATTAATGAACAAACGACTATTCATCGAAACATCACCTTGCATAATGGATCTTCCTCCAATGTACATATTACCATTAAAAGATGAATCATTTGATACAAATAATCTAGAACCCATTGAAACATCACTTGTAATAAACAAACGTGAATTCATTGAAACGTCACCATTAATAAATAATCTGGAACCCATTGCAACATCTCCTTTAATAAACAAACGTGAATTCATTGAAACATCACCATTTATAAACAAGCGTGAATTCATTGAAACATCACCTTGTAAAATTGATCTTCCAAGTGCAAAAACATTTGCATTAATGGAAACATCTCCTGATACAAACAAACGGGCATTCAATGAAACATCAGATGAAACAAAAAGCCTTGAATTCATTGAAACATCACCATTTATAAACAAGCGTGAATTCATAGAAACATCACCTTGCTGAATTGATCTTCCAAGTGTAAAAACATTTGCATTAATAGAAACATCTCCTGATACAAACAAACGTGCATTTAATGAAACATCTGATGAAACAAACAGCCTTGAATTAATTGAAACATCACCATTTATAAACAATCGTGAATTCATAGAAACATCACCTTGCTGAATTGATCTTCCAAGTGTAAAAACATTTGAATTAATGGAAACATCACCAGATACAAACAAACGTGCATTTAATGAAACATCTGATGAAACAAACAAACGTGAGTTCATAGAAACATCGCCATTCACAAATAATCTAGAATTTATAGAAATATCTCCTTGTTGTATTGTTCTTCCAGATGTGTACAAATTTCCATTCATGGAAACATCTCCTGACACAAAAAGACGCGCATTCAATGAAACATCACTAGAAACAAATAGACGGCTATTCATTGATACATCACCATTTATAAACAATCTGCTATTTACGGAAATGTCACCTTGTAATATTGATCTTCCTGTTGTAAAAGCGTTACCATTTAATGAAACATCACCAGATACGAATAACCGAGCATTCAATGAAACATCACTAGAAACAAATAGTCGGCTATTCATTGAAACATCACCATTTATAAACAATCTAGAATTTATAGAAACATCACCTTGATTTATTGATCTTCCAAGTGTAAAAACGTTACCATTTAATGAAACATCGTTGGAAACAAACAAACGAGCATTCAATGAAACATCACTACTTACAAAAAGACGAGAATTCATTGATACATCACCATTTACAAACAATCTGCTATTTACGGAAATGTCACCTTGCTGAATTGATCTTCCAAGTGTAAAAACGTTACCATTTAACGAAACATCGTTGGAAACAAACAAACGTGCATTCAATGAAACATCACTGGACACAAACAAACGTGAGTTCATTGAAACATCACCGTTTACAAATAAACGACTGTTTATAGAAACATCTCCTTGTTTTATTGATCTTCCAAGTGTAAAAACGTTTGCATTCATGGAAACATCTCCTGATACGAAAAGACGGGCATTGAATGAAACATCACTAGAAACAAATAGACGGCTGTTCATTGAAACATCACCGTTTACAAATAAACGACTGTTTATAGAAACATCACCTTGTTTTATTGATCTTCCAAGTGTAAAAACGTTTGCATTCACGGAAACATCTCCTGATATGAAAAGACGGGCATTCAATGAAACATCACTAGAAACAAATAGTCGGCTGTTCATTGAAACATCACCATTTACAAATAAACGACTGTTTATAGAAACATCGCCTTGTTTTATTGTTTTCCCGTATGTATACAAATTATTATTTATAGAAACGTCTCCTGAAACAAACAACCGTGCATTCGTTGACAAATCATTATTAAATGTAGTAATTCCTTTAATATAGACATTACCGTTGAAAGAAGAGTCATTTTCTACAAAAAGACGTGAATTTATAGTAGCATCATTCAAAACATTTAACCTCCCATTTAAAGATAAATCTTCAACAATGTTTAATGTGTAATTTGTAACATTAGTATTAATAATATTTGATTGAGTATATTGTTTCACACTTAATCTACCAAGAACAAGTAGATCATTTGAAATAGTTATATTTTTTCCAACATTAAGATTCCCTGTAACATTAACACTATTAAACAAAACGTCACTAGTTGTATTTAATGCTTGATCAGCACCGGGTCCTGTTGGACCGGTTATTCCAGTGGATCCAGTAATACCTGTGGATCCAGTCATACCTGTTGATCCTGTCATACCTGTGGATCCTGTGGATCCTGTCTTTCCATCGGATCCTGTCATACCTGTTGATCCTGTCTTTCCATCGGATCCTGTCTTTCCATCGGATCCTGTCATACCTGTCTTTCCATCGGATCCTGTCATACCTGTCATTCCATCGGATCCTGTCATACCTGTGGATCCAGTTGATCCGGTTGATCCTGTTTTACCAGTTTGTCCGGTTTGTCCTGTCTCTCCTTTAGATCCTGTTTGGCCGGTGTAACCAGTAAGACCGTTGATTCCGGTTGGACCAGTTATTCCTGTGTCTCCTTTGTTAATCATTTGATTCCAAAATGAACTATTAGATAACAATATTGGTAGTATAACACTTGGAATATTTTGAATAGCTATATAAGCACTACCATTGAAACTGACTACATCATTAATGTTATAACTACTACTTCCGTTAAACAAACCCTTGTAATTAAACCCTTGACCAGTATAACCAGTTGAACCCGTGTAACCGGTTGATCCTGTAATACCAGTTGATCCTGTTGAACCCTGAGAACCTTGATTACCTTGAGGACCTTTAATTTGACCAGCATTGACCCATTGATTTCCTGTAGCGCCATTTGCTGTAGAAACCCACAAATCTTGGCCAATTATGTATCCGTCACCAATAGCAGAATTGTTAGGAAAATTAGCTGTACTATTTAATGCTCCTTTTATAGTAACTGAAGTTCCGGCAGCTCCCGTATAACCTGTATATCCTGTGTAACCTGTACTACCGATTGATCCGGTTTTTCCTTCAGACCCAGTATAACCAGTTGATCCAGTATAACCAGTTTTTCCTTCGGAACCTGTGTGACCGGTTGATCCTGTTGAACCCTGAGAACCTGTAGATCCAGTTTTTCCGTCGGACCCAGTACAACCAGTAGATCCAGTTTTTCCTTCGGCTCCTGTGTAGCCAGTTTTTCCTTCAGACCCTGTGTAACCAGTATAACCAGTAGATCCATCAGATCCTGTGTAACCAGTGGAGCCAGTTTTTCCTTCAGAGCCGGTGTAACCAGTTGATCCAGTGTAACCAGTGTAACCTGTGTAACCAATTGAGCCTTGAAGACCCTGGTTACCTTGAGGGCCTTTAATTTGACCTGCATTAACCCATTGAGAACTTGTTGCATTATTTGCAGTTGAAACCCACAAATCTTGACCAATTATGTATCCATCACCTATAATAGAATTTGTAGGAAAATTACCCGTTCCACTTAATGAACCCTTAATAACAACTGATGTTCCTGCGGCTCCAGTATAACCTGTATAACCAGTAGATCCAGTGCTTCCAACTAAACCTGTTGATCCGGTTTTTCCTTCTGACCCCGTATAACCAGTAGATCCTGTGTATCCAGTAGATCCAGTAGCTCCTGTGTGTCCAGTAGATCCGGTTTTTCCCTCAGACCCTGTGTAACCTGTTGATCCTGTATCTCCAGTTTTTCCTTCAGACCCTGTACAACCCGTTGCACCAGTTTGTCCATCGGACCCAGTAAATCCAGTAGAACCTATATCTCCAGTAAAGCCTGTTTGACCAGTAAATCCTTGAATTCCTTGATCACCTTTAGGTCCTTTAATTTGACCAGCATTAACCCATTGAGAACTTGTTGCATTATTTGCAGTTGAAACCCACAAATCTTGACCAATTATGTATCCATCACCAATACTAGAATTTGTTGGAAAATTACTGGTTCCACTTAATGAGCCTTTAATAACAACAGATGTTCCTGCTGATCCAGTATAACCAGTTGGGCCTTGTCTACCTGTATCTCCTAATAAACCGGTGGGCCCTGTATAACCTACATCGCCAGTGTAACCTGTAGATCCTGTATCTCCAGTTTTTCCTTCGGACCCTGTAAATCCTGTTTTTCCTTCAGACCCAGTGGAACCAGTAGATCCTGTAGATCCTGTAAAACCTGTGGATCCAGTACGACCTGTATATCCGGTGGATCCAGTAGATCCTGTACGACCAGTGTAGCCTGTTGATCCAGTAAGTCCAGTAGATCCTGTTGAACCTTGATAACCTTGGTCACCTTGTGGTCCTTTTATTTGACCTGCATTAACCCATTGATTACCGGTTGCGCCATTGGCTGTTGAAACCCACAAATCTTGTCCAATTATGTATCCATCACCTATTGAAGAATTGTTAGGAAAATTAGCTGTACTATTTAATGCTCCTTTTATAGTAACTGAAGTTCCGGCAGCTCCCGTATAACCAGTATAGCCAGTTGGACCTGTGTTACCAGCTGAACCAGTTTTTCCTTCGGACCCAGTATAACCAGTTGATCCAGTATAACCAGTTTTTCCTTCGGACCCAGTAGATCCTGTATTACCTGTAGATCCGGTTTTTCCATCGGATCCAGTAGATCCAGTTTTTCCATCGGACCCAGTATAACCAGTTTTTCCTTCTAACCCAGTAGATCCAGTTACACCAGTATAACCAGTTTTTCCTTCGGCACCTGTTTTTCCTTCGGCACCTGTTTTTCCGGTATAACCAGTTGAACCAGTAAATCCTTGAGAACCTTGGTCGCCTTGAGGTCCTTTAATTTGCCCTGCATTAATCCATTGATTACCGGTTGCGCCATTCACAGTAGATACCCACAAATCCTGACCAATAATATAACCATCGCCTACAACAGAATTATTAGGAAAATTACCTGTTCCACTTAAAGCACCTTTAATAGTAACAGATGTTCCTGCTGCTCCAGTATAACCAGTGTATCCAGTGTAACCGGTGCTACCAATTTGACCTGTGTAACCTGTATATCCTGTGTAACCGGTAGAGCCAGTTGGTCCAGTTCGACCTGTTTTTCCTTCGGCACCAGTTTTTCCATCGGAACCCGTAGATCCTGTTTTTCCATCAGCCCCTGTAGAACCTGTTTTTCCTTCGGACCCAGTAGCTCCAGTTTTTCCTTCAGACCCTGTTGATCCAGTACGACCTGTGTAACCAGTATAACCCGTTTTTCCGTCAGACCCAGTAAATCCTGTATAACCAGTTGGTCCTGTCGATCCTTGATCACCCTTAGGACCTTTAATCTGACCAGCGTTAACCCATTGATTATTTGATGCATTGTTTACAGTTGAAACCCATAAATCTAGGCCAATTATGTATCCGTCACCGGCTGTAGAATTATTAGGAAAATTATTAGTACTACTTAAAGATCCTTTTATATTGACAGAAGTTCCGGGTGCTCCTGTATAACCGGTTTTTCCATCGGACCCTGTAAATCCTGTGTAACCTGTAGGTCCAGTTGATGCTACTGGAGATCCGCCTAATAAAAATGTATTAGTATCTACATCTACAGATATCGTAGTAAAATCCGTAGTGCCTGGTTTTACAAAGTATATTGTGTTTGTGCTTAAATACGCGGATTTAAATGGGTAATACAAACTACCTAAATCGTATTGGTTTGGTACCATAGGTAATATATTACCATTTACGCTCAAATCATAGTTGATTGATACATTTCCATATACAGTTAGTTCATTATTAACAGTCAAATTCGCAAATGTCACATCATCAGTTGTGTTTAATGCTTGATCATAACTAGTTCCTCCACCACTACCTCCATTTCCAATACTAGGCGTAAGAAATATTGCGGTTTGTTTATTACTTACATTGTCGATTCCCAAATAAATCCAGGTTGGAATCGATATATCAGTTGGAGCAATATTCGTAAAATTTGTAGTTCCGTTTGTAGATAAATATAAGAATGTGCCTTTTCTGTAAGAAGAAAAATCTAACGTTAGAAACCTTTCTTGTAAATCACTATAATATGTACCAAATGCATTAAAATCAAAATTGTTCTGAGATGATCCGGGAGTTATTGATACATTTGTAACTATACCTATTACGTATTTAGCATTACTATTGTTTGCCTTTTTAAATTTTCCATTGTCGTTTGGATCGCACCAAATAGGATCGCCTATGGTTAATCCATGATTTACTTGGTATACTTGTATGTATTGTTTATTAGTGTTTACTGTGTAAAAACGGGTTATCATATCAACTGGTAATTTTTTTAAGGAATCGTCGAAACTATCTATTGGAAATATTAAGGGTTCTCCGTCTTCATTTACCTCAAATACTAAAAAAAAACCACCATTTGTTGGCAGGCCATTTCCACCCGCAGTGCTGTCTAAATTAATATTGTAATTATCTACATCTTCCAGAAACAATTTACATACGGTATCACTTACAGTTACAATATCATATATTCTCCATGCAAATCCACCGTTTGTTGCAATCCAATAACCCTTTTTAATATCACTCATTCGATATTGTAAAGGATCACCTCCGTTAGTCGTAAATTGAGGTGAAATGGAATACTTAAAATTGATAGACCATGTAAAATTTCCATTCAGATTATTACCAGCTACAGGTTTAGCATTATCTACAACTGACACCTGAATACATACTGGAAAATAATTATTAAAAACCGACATAAGCTAATATAAAATATGGTAATATTTTATTTTATTGGATAATAAAAATTTTTAATGCATTTGACAGAAATACGAGTTTTCTTAAAGGCAACTATTTAATATATATTAAAAAACTAGATAAATGTAATAATTTATATATATTATAATAAAAATTACTATGTTCAGCCAAAACGAAATTGATACTGAAACTTCTTCAAAACCAGTAGTTTCAAAATCAAACGAGAACATTGGGAAATACAAAAATATAATTAATTCATTTTCTACAACAACTATAGAGCATGATTCAGTAAATGTTGATAAATTATTAGAAATGGAAAAACAACATAATAAAAATGAACAATGGAACAAATTAGACAAAACTATTAAAATTCAAAAACTTCATCAATACGCAGAAAAATACGGGAAAGAACATAATTTACCCATGAAGGATATTAAATCATTAAAAATATATTTTGTCTCATGTTTAGAAACTAATAAATTACAAAAGACAAAGGAAGTTCTCTACGATAAACATTCAAAAGAGATTACTTCTATACCTTCTTTAACCTTCAATTCTACGTCTCGTAATTTTACATTAAAGAATGTTGATTCTAAACGAGTATCTACTTTAAAATCATTAACTCCAAAACGTGTTACAGAGAAGAATAAAGAAGATGTAGAGATTTAAATAGCCAAAAAACTGATTTTTGTTTTTTATTAATATAGTAAACAAAATATAGATAATACTTTCTATTATATATTAATGGACTCAGACTATTTGCCTTCTAGTGATAATGAATCAGAAATATCGAATATGTCATTGAATTCAGAAGCATTTGATCATTTAACAGAAGATGATATTGTTGAAATAACACTTGATGTATTTTACCTTTTTGAAAGTCATATGAAAAACGAAATTATTAACATTTCATCTCCTAACTTTTATTCTAATATTGTCGATAAAATTGCAGGTATCTTATTTGATGAGTGGATTAATTTTCAATTAATTAGCGATGATGATGAAGATTTCTATGAAGAAATTAAAGATTTTGTAGACCAATTATTGGAAGTATATATGCAATTTTGTAATGTACCAATAAGAGAACGAAAATACTCTGTTGATTTTGATTATGAAAATAATACTGAAAAACTGGCAAAGCAAATCCAGATTCTGCAGAATATACCACAACCTACACAAAAAACAAAGGAATGGTATGAATTTCGAAACGGTCTAATTAGTGCTAGTAATTTATGGAAAGTTTTTGGCACTGAATCACAGCGTAATAGTTTAATTTATGAGAAATGCCAACCTATTAACTATAATCAAATAGATAATTTCCGTACGAATACTGAATCTGCTATGCATTGGGGAAATAAATACGAACCAGTAACTGTTATGATTTATGAGTATATGTTTGGTACTAAAGTAGGTGAGTTTGGTTGTATTCAACATCCTAAATACAAATTCATTGGTGCTTCTCCAGATGGTATCAATTTAGACCCAAATAATATTCGATTTGGTCGCATGTTAGAGATAAAAAATATTGTAAATCGAGAAATTACTGGAATACCCAAACAGGAGTATTGGATTCAAACTCAAATTCAAATGGAAGTATGTGATCTAGATGAATGTGATTTTATGGAAACTCGGTTTCTAGAATATCGAAATATGGATGCATTTTATGATGATACTGAGCGTGAATATAAGGGTGTTATTTTATATTTTATTGATCGTGACTTGCGTGCTGATTCTGTTCCTCATTACAAATACATGCCAGTCGAAGGTATAGTAGATCAAGAAACTATTGATGATTGGATACTGACACAGAGAAACGAATCAAAAAATGAGGGATTAGTTCTCTTTAATACGATTTATTGGTATCTTGAAGAATATTCATGTGTTTTAATTGAAAGAAATAGAGAATGGTTTCAAGCAGCTGTTCCTAAGATTGAAGAATTATGGTCTATTATTGAAAAAGAGAGGGTGGAAGGATACGAACATCGATCCTCCAAAAAGAAAATAAGCGTCACAATGAATACTTCTGATTTGTCTAATTCTTATGTCATAAAAAACATGCCCTTGCAGAATTCTATTTGTTTGGTGAAATTGGAATGATGATGAACAAAATTATTATTTTGTTTTACTATTTTTTATTCTTTTTAGTTTGACTGTTTTTACTTTTTTTCAGTCTCTTAGATTTTTTTCCGCCATATTCAATAGAAAGTTGCTGTGAATTTTTGATTTTTTTTTTATTACTTCTACTACCGGTAACTTGATATATTCTGTATGTAAAATAGCTTATTGATGAATAACCAAGCGTTAATCCCACATTTATTAAAGAACTAATTTGTTTTCCTTGAATATTAAGATTTAATAAAAGCAATCTTATTTCTAGGGCCTTCTGTTGAGCTATTAAATCAAGAGTACCTGTTGAACAATCTATAGATGTGGTTGAACCAACTACAAAATTTGTTGCAGTAGAAAGTATTTTGAACAAAGTATTTGTAGTTTTAATTCCACAATTATCACCGATTTGATTTAACATCTGTGATGACGTTCTCCCTATAATGTTTTGTATTATGTTAACTGTTTTTTTCATAGCAGAATCAGTAATATTGCATCCAAAGTTTTTAAACACAGTAAAAATGTAAACTAGAAGTGATTTTTTTTCACTTTCTAGATTACTCACTGCCTCTACAAAATCTTTTTTTAATTGTTCTGTCATTTCATTAGTATTTGTATCAAAAGTGCTTTGTAACATAGAATTTAATTGAACATAGGATAAATATAATAATAGTATACTTGTTATAAATGCTAATAATGAATAAAGATCATAACTAGATATGGATAAACTTTTGCTTCGTTTAGATAAACTAGTACTTGAGTTCCCACCCAAAAAAACGTGTTTTTGATATAAAACTCTAATCAAATCTTCAAAACCATTCTCATCAAATGAAATATTAACATCATCAAATATTTTTTTTAATTTATCAGAAACATCTTTTACAATCAACTTTTCCTCTTGTTTTAGGTTTACTAAATTATTTTTTTTTAAAGAAATCCCGAAATTCTTAATTAAAACAGAAAAATCTTTTTTAGTTAAAACTTTGCAAGAATAAGACATTTTGTATATATATAAATATGTATATTAAATAAAAAATTGATTTATAGATATATCTATATTATAATTATAAATCATGTCGAGTCCGTCTAAGTTCCAAATGGAAGAGGAGATGTATGTTACGAAGCGTTGCGGAAACCGGGAAATTGTCTCCTTTGACAAAATTCTAAACCGCATTAAGAAGCTTGGAAAGGAAGCTCAGTTAGGAAAGGAGGATGATCTTAAAATAAATTACACATCCCTTGTTATGAAAGTTATTGATCAACTTTATGACGGAATTTCTACTACAAAAATAGATGAACTTTCTGCTGAACAATGTGCAACTATGGCATCTATTCACCCGGACTATAGTGTCTTAGCCGGAAGAATTGCGGTTTCTAATTTACATAAAAATACGGATAATTCGTTTGTTAATGTCATGAGTCAATTGTATCATTATACAGATAAGCACGATAAGCAATCTCCTCTTGTTTCTGATGATCTCTTTAAAATTGTGGAACAGTATCAAAACGAATTAGATGAAATTTGTGATTATAGGCGTGATTATTTGATTGATTATTTTGGTCTTAAAACTTTGGAACGTGCTTATTTGATGAAGGTGAACAAATCCATAGTGGAGCGCCCTCAGCATATGTGGTTGCGTGTCGCGATTGGTATTCACGGAAATGATATGAAAAGAGTTAAGGAGACATATGAGTTAATGTCTCAGAAGTACTTTACTCATGCTACACCTACACTTTTCAATGCCGGAACACCTAAACCACAACTTAGCTCTTGTTTCCTTTTGGCAATGGAGAATGACAGTATTGAGGGTATTTATAATACACTTAAGGATTGTGCCCTGATTTCAAAGTGGGCTGGTGGTATTGGACTTCACATTCATAATGTCCGAGCATCTGGTAGTCATATTCGTGGTACTAACGGATCTTCTAATGGTATTGTACCTATGTTGAAGGTATTTAATAATACAGCACGTTATGTAGATCAATGTGTTAATCCTGAAACTATTATTTATACCACAAATGGACCAAAACAAATTCAACATTGTGTTGCAGGTGAAACTGAAATTTATAATTTAAATGGAGATGTAGAGATTATCCAAAATGTACTTGAGCATTCATATGATGGCGAGATTCTAGAAATAGAGACAATGCATTCTATTAAATCTCTACAAATAACACCTGAACATCCAATTTATGTTTTACGTGGGCAACAAAAAGGATTAAATTACAAAGTTATTAAAAATAGATTGGAAAAAAAGATTTGTGATTTTGAATGGGCTGATGCAAAAGATCTTGATAAAAATGATATGATTGTTTACCCAATTCCAAAATTTGAAAGGGATATAAGTTCAATTTCGGCAGATGATTGCTATATTTATGGAGTTATTTTAGGGGATGGTTGTATGTCCAATACAACGGATACATCTGGTTATATTTCTCTCCACTCAATCAATAAAAAGCATATACTTGATTTTGTAATTAATTACTTTAATAGTAAATGTGTTGATTTCAAAATTGATGTTCAGGAAAACATTACTAGAATCCGGTGGAATAGATGTATTCATTTACCATACCGTTATAATGATTTTTATGATGAAAACAAAGAAAAAAGAGTTCAATCTAGATGGTTGAATCTACCTATTGAAAAATCTATGTATATTTTGAAGGGTTTATTGGACACTGATGGTTGTTTGAAAAATGAACTTGTCTTTGATAGTACGTCTTATAATTTAATTGAATCTGTTCGATTTTTATGTATGAAAATGGGTGTATTAACTAGTGGTTACGTACGTGACCGGGTTGGTCAATCTCATCTTACTGATCGCGGAATAATACAAAATAAAAGAATTAGTTATTGTTTGCGTGTACCTAAAACGTTGGAAATATGTAATTTAATGGGGGTTTCTTATGACGATAAACAATTCTTTAAATTTATGCGCTTTGGTAATTTATTGTTGAGTCGTATACAAAATATAACTACCGAAAAATACACAGGTGTATTGTATGATCTTCAGATGGGAAAGCAACATGATTATCTATTACATAATGGGTTGGTGCATAATGGCGGCGGAAAGCGAAATGGTTCTTTTGCTATTTATTTGGAGCCATGGCATGCAGATATTGAGGATTTCCTTCAAATGCGTAAAAATCACGGCGATGAGGATTTGAAGGCAAGAGATCTGTTTTATGCACTATGGATTCCGGATTTGTTTATGGAGCGTGTTAAGACGGACGGACTTTGGACTCTCATGTGTCCAGATGAATGCCCAGGTCTTGCTGATGTATCTGGTGATGAATTTGCTGCACTTTACACCAAATATGAGCAAGGTGGAAAGGGCAGAAAATCTGTAAAGGCCCGCGATCTTTGGTTTCAGGTATTGGATGCACAGATGGAAACAGGAACTCCTTATTTGTGCTACAAGGATGCCGCAAATAAGAAGTCCAATCAACAAAATCTAGGAACTATTAAGAGTTCAAATTTGTGTAGTGAGATTATCGAGTATTCAGATGCAAATGAGACCGCAGTTTGTAATTTGGCTAGTTTGGCACTTCCTTCTTTCGTAAAGACAGATGAATCTGGAAAGACCTATTTTGATTATGAGAAACTTCACCAAGTAACCAAAGTTGTAACATATAATTTGAATGTTGTTATTGACGTTAATTATTATCCTACTGAAAAGACCAGACTCAGTAACATGCGTCATCGTCCAATTGGTATCGGAATTCAAGGATTAGCTGATGTGTTTATGCTACTAGGATTTGCGTTTACTAGTGAGGAAGCAAAACTGATCAATAAGAATATATTTGAGACTATTTATCATGGTGCATTGACTGAATCATGTGAGCTTGCTCACAAGGTTGGACATTATGAAACTTTTCCTGGTTCTCCCGCATCAAATGGTATCTTGCAATTTGATATGTGGAATGTAGATCCAGGAAATAGTCGTTACGATTGGACTTCGTTAAAGCAAAATATCATTCATCACGGATTGCGTAATTCTCTTCTCCTTGCACCAATGCCTACTGCATCTACATCGCAGATTCTAGGATTTAATGAATGCATTGAACCTATTACCAGTAATATTTATAATCGTAGAACGTTGGCCGGCGAATTTATTTTGGCAAATAAATATCTCATGAGTGATCTTATTAAGTTGGATCTTTGGAATGAGAAAATTAAAAATAATATTATTGCCAATAATGGATCCGTTCAACATATTGACGTGATTCCTCAGGAAATAAAGGATAAGTATAAGACAGTATGGGAAATTCCTATGCGTACGCTTATTGATATGGCAGCTGATCGCGGAGCATTCATTTGTCAGAGTCAGAGTTTGAATCTATGGCTAGAAGATCCTAATTACAGTACTCTTACATCAATGCATTTCTATGCTTGGTCGAAGGGTCTTAAGACAGGGATTTATTATTTGCGTAGGCGTGGTAAGCATCAGGCACAGCAATTTACTATTGAGCCAGAGAAGAAGGATGTTAGTGGAAATCAATATGAGGAAGAAATATGTGAGATGTGCTCCGCATGAAGGGAACCTAGGTTTTTACAATTTTTACAAAAAAAAGATGATATTTATCTTATAACAATGATTTTTTTTTACTGTTTCATAATTCGCCCATGTCTCATCTTTAGAAAGCACTTCAAACATGCCAGTGTATCCACGCTCGAATCGTGTAAATTTAAAGGGATCTCACCAAATAACTTTTCATGAAGTTCAGCTAATCTTGGCCATTTCTTACTTGGATTTCCCCCCTCAATCTTAGACGGTACCATAATATTGCACAACTCTGTACCCCTCTTCATTGTGCAATATCGATCTACCCCCTTTAACTTTTCATACGTTTTATTGAAAATCGTAAAACAAAATGGGGCTTTTTCCAAAAATTCTGATCTATTTCTCTCCAATTCTATCTGAATCATACGCTCATCAAAGTCAATGTTATGTGCAACAATAACTTCTCCAAGCATATACAATTCGTAAAATTCACTTATTACTTCAACTATATTTTTACCCTTATCATTACAAATTTCTTTTGTGATTCCTGTTAAACTAGTTACTGTTTCATTTATCTCAACAGTATCAGGAATCTTTATGTATGTATCATACTTTCGCACAATTTGCTCTTCATAAATGTCATATATAATACAACTTAATTGTATTATATATGGATAATTAGTCAAAGGAATCTCCTCCTTACTACCCCTTTGCTTTTTGGGGAGCAGACCCGTGGTTTCTACATCAAAAACCATAATCATTCTTTTTTTTATGGGAGCACTAATATTAATAGTTGACATTGTTTGCCAAGTCCAAATCTGATTTTAAATAATCAATTTTTTATAAATTATGAGAACGGAATATCATATAATTTGTTACAAGCATTATGCCAATATTTGTGTTTTTCCTTAATTTTGTTTGGTACATCCTCATCTATAAATTTAATTAATTCATAATCCGCTCTAAATTCGGCCCTTAATATGTAATCTAAATTACATCCTACAATTGTTCTCAAAAAAACATCATGAATGTAAACATCAATATTTTCACGTAAGAAATCGTTCCAATCTAATACATAATCTGAGAACGATGGATCACCTATCGGTGGAGGATTATTTAATCTCGTAAATTTTTTCTGATTTCCTTTTATTACACCAGTTATACTATCACTATTATCATCAACGCGATAATTATACAATTTTTCTTGTATTCTAGAATATAAATAATCTGAACAAATTCTTCTCAAATACTCAGCAAAGAGAACATCACAGCATTTATTATCCACAATATCGGGATAATTTTCTAATTTATTATAAAATTTCACTAAAACCTCAATATTTACGCAGTAACACCAGTATTCGTGACGATGTTCTCTATGATCTTTCCCAAATGTACTTTCATAAAGACCCGCCAATTTTTTCTTATGTATATTTTGACATTCTAATTCTCCAAAATAAAGATTTTTAGCAATAATTTCTACTCTTGTTTTCTCATAACTATCATCATCGTCACAAAACATGATCCACTCATGTTTTTCTTTAATTTCTTTTAATAATAATAGAACGTGACGCATTTGTGGCGTTTTTTTCTCCTGAATTCTAATATTTAATTTGTTATAGTTAGTTTCTTTTAATTTATCTAATAATTCATATTTTATCATATTATTTTCAAAAGATACAGATAGATAAATCGAAATCGGGACAGTTTGATTGTGTAAAGATTCTAAACATTCAATCAAATATGAAATTCTCTGTGGTTTTGATAGATGAGATGCAATGACAATACACAATTTATTCGAAAACTCTTCCATCATTTAATATAGTAAGTATTGTAGAATTTATTTTAGTTTATTGTACTTAAAAAATATAATTCCTAATATTAATATAATGTCTTCTCTTACATTTGTTACTGCTTTTTTAAATATTTATGAAGTACCTTTTGAAAACAAAGATATTGAATGGAGATTTAACCATTTTGAAAAAATAGCAAAAACAGGTGTGCAAATTTGTTTATACACTGATTCACAATGTTATGAAACCTTAAATGAATTATTAGAAATAAATAACTATACAAATGTAAAATTAATGCCAGTAATAAATTTAGAGGAAACGTTTTGTTTCAATGCTATTTCATCATTAGAATATTCACTACCTGATTCCCGTAATCTTAAAAAGGATACTAAGGAATATTTAATTCTTCAAAATTCAAAGGCTGAATTTCTTCATAAAACTGTTCAAAGTAATCCTTGGAATTCTACTCATTTTGCTTGGATAGATTTTAGTATTGGATATATATTAAAAAATCTTGATTCGACAACGGAAAAATTAATTATATTATCTAACCGCCAATTTAACACTAAAATATTCGCTTTTCCTGGTTGTTGGAAGAATAATGTTGCAGATGATTTATCAAATATATTAAACAATATACATTGGAGATTCTGTGGTACTTTTTTTCTAGGAGATGCGGAATCTATTAGTGAATTATACCATCTTTATGAAGAACATTTTCAAGCATTTGTAAAATTTAACAAAAAATTAATATGGGAAGTCAATTTTTGGGCATGGCTAGAAGCTAATGAACATTGGAAAATAAATTGGTATCCAGGTGATCATAATGATAATATAATAAATATTCCGACTAATTATTACGCCAAATGTTTAAAAGATAAAATAGAAACAATAAATTATAATTATCCAGAAATAGAAAAATTTAAACCATCTTCTCCTTCTTATTTATACCATAATGGAGAACACTTTTTGAATACTAGATATGTTAATTATAGTTATTCATCCACTGGTTCTTATGTTATCAACCATGAAAAAAATACACTTATTACAAAAAATGTCGCATCTGTTTTAAATGATGATTTTTTACCCGAGAATTATTATGAAATGGATGAATCCTCTATTCCACTTGTATCCCATGATACTTATTCAGTTGGTTTGGAAGATATACGATTGTATTCTTTTCAAAACAATATCAAATTTGTAGCAACCAATGTAAATTATATTGGTAATAGAACAAATCGTATTATTGTAGGAAATTACGACATTAATACATCTTCTTATACAAATTGTAGAATCATAAATCCTCCCACGGTTACGGGTTGTGAAAAGAATTGGATTCCTTTAATTAAGGATAATATAGAACACTTTATATACAAATGGTCTCCATTTGAGATAGGAAAGTTGAATCTGGAAAACAATCAACTTGAAATTATTGAATCTTATAAAATAAATTCTCCCGACTTTCATAGAATCCGCGGGTCTACTATTTTTATTCAAAACGTTGGTGAAAATAATTTGATTGGTGTAGTTCATTTTTGTGAAGAAACTATGCCCAGGCAATATTATCATATTATGGTATTGTTAGATAAAGAATCCTTAAAACCAATTCGTTATTCTGACCCTTTTTGTTTTCAACATATTGGTGTAGAATTCTGCATCGGATTCACAATAAAAAATGATCAATATATATTTTGGGTTTCGAAAAAAGATAATGATGCTTTAATGGTAAAAATTAACATTAATGAAATTCCTATTTTTTATGATATTAAATATTAACTATGATCTCTTTGATTGTTTTCCACAATCTAGACAAGTTATAAAAATCGTAGCAGGTTCATCTGCACTTCTCGTCTGGAGTTCGTAGTAACTTGAACGTTTTGACTTGCACTTTCTGCAAGTAAACATATCGGTTGATGCTTGAACATTTGTTGTGAATTTACTTGCATCACGTTTGATCTTACGATCTATCATAGTTTGCCAATGACCATTATCCATTTCTTGATGCGTCATAAAAGCCAATGTCTGTGGACTAATCTCGTTATTTTTAACCATATTTAATAGTTCCGAATTCTTAAGATTTATATATATACTACGTAGTCTATCTACATAGATTTGTGCAAAATGCGGATTCTCCCACTTCTTAATAATCTTCCTATTGTTTGCCTCCTTGATAGCATAATTAAAGACTCCTTTCTCAAGATTAATACTCTTTTTTTCATCTACTAATATCTCTTGGATTTTTACAACGATATTTTTACGGAATTCCTCTGGGTTAGAAATTTTCAACATCCCAACTTTTGATACTATGCAAATATTAGCAGTTTACTCTTTATATTTTTAAAGAGTAAATCTTCAATTTTTTATACTTGGTAATCTATACATCCACTAAATATATCGCTTTCGAAATCACCACTTGTTACCATTACCTTACGACAACAGTAAAAAATGTCTTTGAATTTAAGATACTCATTAAAATTTTCATCCGTAGCTTTTAAAAAACCAACTGTTAAAAAATGCTTAACCATATTTGTAGCACCCTCTAATGTAACAATGTATGCGAGAGAACATGGATTTACTGTATCCTTTAATTTACACACATAATCATTTACCACTTCCTCTTCAAAATCATTTGGTGAAGTATCTGTAAAATCCCAAGGTGTTACCGCTGATCCATCTGCATATTTATTGAGTCCTATTGTGATTAGTTCCGCGTTTTCTGGCAAGTTTTCTACCAATTTATCAATATATTCTGTAAAACCATCGTTAAATCTAGCATCGTCTTGGCAAATAATTGAATATTTATAACCATTGTTAATAATATCATTTAAAACGTTAAAATGGCTTAACTGATTTCCCATTATTTTTCTCGCTGTTTCTAATGCAATTTTATAAGTTTTCTCATCCATATTGTTTTCCCTATAGGTTTTTAATGTTCGAAAATAGTCACAATCCTTAAACATATTTATCATCTCATCTGGAAAATAAAAGGTTTTCCCATCTATTGCTTGAAATTTTTGGATTTTATCAAAAGGAATATTCTGCTTCATACATTGCTTTAAAAAATTCTCCTGGCGTTCTGGACATCTATCTAAATTAATGAAGTATAGATTTGCTATTTTTTCCATTAATATTATAATTAGTTATTTTTTTAATTGTTTTTTAACTAATCTGTTAATTTGTTAATCTTTTCTTTGAAACACAGATAATGCTTTTGGCCAATCCCCATCAAATATACACAATTTTAATATTTCTGGATCTTTTACAAAAATTTGTATATAAATATGTTGATCATCGTCCGATATACCTTTTTTGTACAAATCTATTACTGATTCGTGATACAATTCGCGAAATTTCTCCATAATGTGGGTTGGTCCCGCATAAAAAGCTCCAATAAAAAGTTCGTACGCATATAACAATGTATAAAGGGGATCTTTATCTTCTTCCAATATCCTACGTCGTAAACATATACTTATTTTATTTTCATCGAATTTGCCAGTGTCCAGAATATTTTTTGGTAATTCACTTCCGTCTGAATGATAAGTATTAAAATAACCAAAATCTGTCCATCCTGTGTAATAAGTAGAAACATATTCGTTTTGAATAGCATGCATTATAAAATCTATTTTTGAATGATTTACTACATTGTATTCCGGATATATATTTTCAGGGCATAAATGTTCTCTTACATTCGTTTCAGGAACACCATTTGGATACATAATTGGAAGACGATTTTTTAAAAACTCTTTGAATTGCTCACTCTTCAAAATGATTCGATCATTTTCTACAAGGGACCATGCATGAATATTTTCATCGAGCCAAGATTGATTTATTGGAATAAATATCTTGTTTTGGAATGGACTTTTTTCGTAGAATTCGAGAACCTTATCAATATATTTATCATCAATATAGCATACCATCTTATATGGATATTGTAAATATGTTAAAAAGGATTTTATGTAAAAATCGGTTGTTCTCTTAAAATCGTTATTCTTCCATTTATCCCTCCCGATATCAAAAAAGGCCGTAATTAACGTAATATCGTGAGGATTTGATGACATTTATAATAATAAAAAAAACATTTTTATATTATTTATATGGTTGATTATTTATACATATTCTTCCTCACTCAATTCACTAGTGCAATCTAAATATGTTTCTTCTTGGTTTATACTGGTAAACACATTCGCAATTACAGTATTTTTCTTATTTTTTTTATCAGGTTTTCCCTTTTCTGCGTTTTTCGGTTTTTTGTTTGATTTTACCTTTTTCACATAAACTTCCTCCTCCTCATCATCATCCTCCTCTTCTTCCTCTTCTTCTTCATCTTCCTCCTCCTCATCGTCATCGACTACAAAATCGTCTTTTACATATCCGTCCTTTGTCCTTGGCAATCCGTCATCTTCATCATCATCTTCCTCTTCTTCTGAATCCTCATCTCCCAACTCTTCAAAACCTCCAAACAAATAATCATAGACCGAATCCCACTCATCTACGGTAATGCTTGTGGCTTTTTCGTTCTTTTTATTCACAATAATACAACTTCCAAAGAATAGAGTATTATCAATAGGCGGTGGGAAATCAAATTTATTTTCTTGGTTCGCTTTACCAGTAATTTTACCAAACACAGAAACGCAATATGATTTATCATTTAAATCTTCAATGTTCCATTCAGCATAACACTTGAATCCCTCTGCAGTTTTTAATCCTGCCTTTTTATAAAGTTCGTTTTCATCATATGATTTTAAGGATACTTCCTTAATTGTACCTGCCTTATCCACTACCAAAATAGTAACCGGTGCCATGTCTCGTTTACTAATATAAAATAGAATATTCTTTTTAATTCAATTTTTTCTCATTATTTGTACGTTGAAAAACATAAATAGAAATCTATCATTTTCATATACATGTATTCTAGCATTTTTTGGATATCTATTAATATTGTTTTATCCATATTAATTATTTATATAATTCATCATATCTGGAATTATTTGAAAGATACATACAGTACTAAAAAAACAAAGGATTTAGTAAATACTCAAATTGATAAATACAAAAAAATCATTGATGAATTACAGGAAAATCAAACAAACACACAGGTCATTAGCAAAAATGATTTCGAATCTATGGATAATGATTTAACTGCTTTTATGGAAAATGAATTAAAATGATCCTTGTAACAATAAATATTATAATTAACAACATATGAAATATCCGATTACCCTATTATATAGATATGAAAGCTATTCTTCGATAGATAGTTTTTTTCGAGACAACAAGGATTCATTCCTATTTTCTATAACAATTATCAACAAAGATAAACTTATCGATATGTTTGATTCTAATAATCATTTATTGTTGACTTATGGACGTGATAAAAACCAATATTTAAAAGATATTGATTCTGTTTTACCTGAACGTATTAAGAAGAGATGGATCCACTTAACTACCATGTATGATGTAGAAGTTCTAAATCGATTATTAAATCATAATTATATGAATATAGTTTTGGAGAACCCAGTAACAATGAGGCCATGTTTCTCCCTTTTCACAACGTGTTATAAATCTTATGACAAGATTTTTCGCGCATACAATAGTATCAAGACGCAGTGTTTTTTGGATTGGGAATGGGTTATTTTAGATGATTCACCAGAGGATGAACATTTTCTATTTTTGAAGCTCCATCTGTTAAGTGATAAACGAATACGATTATACAAAAGATCCGAAAACAGCGGAAGTATTGGAAATGTTAAAAATGAAGCCGTTATGTTATGCCGGGGAAAATATGTTCTCGAAATGGATCATGACGACGAAATTTTACCAGACACACTTTTAGATGCAGTCAATGTTTTTGAAAATGATCCTGATGTAGGTTTTGTTTATATGAATTTCGCAAACCTATACGAGAATGGCGATAATTTTAGTTACGGAGATATGTTTGGTCTAGGATACAGTGGATATTATTGCCAAAAACATAATGGAAAATGGATAAATGTTGCGGTAAGTCCTAATATAAACAACATTTCATTAAGCCATATTGTTGCTATTCCTAATCATCCAAGAATATGGAGAAAAAGTTCTCTTATTGACATTGGAAATTATTCTGAATTTTTACCAGTTTCTGATGATTATGAATTATTGTTAAGAACTGCCGTAAAAACAAAAATTGTTAAAATACCAAAATTAGGATACATTCAATATATGAATCATGGTAATAATAACTTTTCATTGATACGTAATTCTGAAATTAATCGTTTATGTACACAGCATTTACATCCACGTTGTTTTTCGGATTTAAAAATTAATGAATACATGAATCAAAACAATGCATTAGAGAATTTGAGCAATTTTACTCCAATATGGAAGAGGGAAAATTATGAATACAAATATTGTAATAAGATTATAAATTCAGATTACAAAAAGCAATATTGTGTTATTGGTCTTGATGTTTTTCGAAAAAACATAGAACATATTAAGAATCTGTACAAAGACCCAGAAAATGATTTTTTATTATTAGACAATAAAAATAATATTGACGTTCTAACTTGTGAGTTAGATAAATTGATGTTAGATAAAATAAAATGTTATAAATTGGCAGATTGTTCATTCGAAGAATTAAAACGTTTTTTCTTATTAATCTACAAAGGGTGCGATGATTATGAAATTATTGGAACAAGTTAATTAAAGAAAAAATATAAAAACAAAACGCTAATAATATTTAACGGTCCATCATAATTATTACATTATCATGGAACTATCACAACCCCAAATTTCCCATTTAATGAACCGTTTCCCAGAATTTGAACTTTCCTATGAAACTATTTCTTATAAGAAAGTTTCCCCTTTCTATGATATTTGTTTGGCTATTCCTTTGGGGAAAAAGTGTTATGCATGGTTTACATTTCATAATGATAATGATTTATGTTATTTGATGGATTTAAATCGAGAGAAAAAGGTATCCAGGGTTTCAGTTATTTCAACACCTTTTGATCCTTGTCTTTCTTTAAATACCATAGTTTACGGAACTTATGTGGAAGAAGAATCCGGTGCTCAATGGTTCATCATAGAAGATATGGTTTATTATAAAGGAATCCCAATGAAGAAATGCAATTTTACAGAGAGATTGGCCTTTTTTGCTGAATTTATGGGTCAAGTTAGTCAAGAGTTCAAAACAAAAAATGATGTAGTTTTTGTTCTACCTGTTATGTGGCAAACAGAATTGACGGAATCAATGATAGATTATCCTATTTCGATGCCTACTGATATTTATTACCCGGTTCATCATATTCAATACAGGAGTAGTGGAGAAGTCATGCCCTATTTGAATGTCAATACCAATAAAAAAATTGGTGGAAATGAAATTAAACGGCCTCTTTTACCTTATGTTGAACAAAAACAAGTTCATATGGATTTTCAAAAACCACAATACCGTTATCCTACTATTTTTAAGGTAACGGCTGATATACAGTTCGATATATATAATTTGTACGCGTTTGGTAAAAACAATCAACCAGTTTTTTATAATAATGCGTACATACCTAATTACAAATCAAGTGTTTTTATGAACGGACTTTTCCGTATTATTCGTGAGAATAAGAATTTGGATTATATTGAGGAAAGTGATGATGAAGAGGATTTTCAGAATACCAATATTGACAAATATGTTAATGTTGAAAAGTCAGTTTTGATGGAGTGTGTATTTAACCAGAAGTTTAAACGGTGGACACCCGTAAGAGTTGTGAATAATAGGGAAAAAGTTGTACATATTAGTAAGCTAATAAAGGGAAACTAGATCAATAAAAAAATTGGATATTATGTTTTTTGTTACTTGTTGTTTTATTTATTTATCCAATCAATAATTGCCTTCTTGTTATATTTTTGTATTAGCTTTACCAAAATACGTTCATCTTCCTTAGTAATTCTATTAAGTCTTAAAATAGTTGATGATGTACCACCTCCAGCAAGAGGATTGGCATTACTTTGCTCGTATTCATTTACTGGTGTACTAGGTACATGAGAAGTTGTAGAAGGTGGTAAATGTGCAATTGGTGTAGAAGCAGGAATGTCTATTTTAGTTTTTGTTGCCAAAAACCAGTTTATGATGGGTTCATTTATTGATTTGAAGATACGGCATGTATCTTGCATCTTTACCTTTGTTGTACAAGGTTGAGGGAGATCTTCTCCTGTGTACATAACAAAAGCAATCCTTCCGTTATTGTTGTTATGCTCTTTTAGTCCAACAAATTCATGATATGGTCTACCTTCAATATATCTTCCATTTCTTCCAAAATAAACCCTAGTAGCAAACATGCAACGTTTGCCATATCTTTCAATACCTTTAATCGTTAATCTAGAATCCTTCGGAATACAAAACATTGTTACTTCTGCTATGCATTTTCCAAAAGTACTTCGGAATACAAATTTCTCTACACTATTCTTTAGCACTTCCTCTTCCAAGCACTGCTTCAATGATTTCCAATTCTCGGAACTTTCCTTAATAATTGTTTCACCCTGAATGATCTCAAAATTTATTACATATTTTTGATAGAATTCTGGCTCATATCTGATTCGAAATAGTTCCTGCAATACCTCCATCAACTTGTTCGCCTTATTGTATGAACCCAATCTTTCAATATCAAACTCTGTATATACGTAAAATCCTCCTTCTGGACAAATATCTTTGTAATTATCTGCATCATCCATTTTTAAATCTGTTTCTTGACCATTGAAAGGGGATGATAGAACATTCATTTTATTTGAAAATCCATTTCTAGATCGCCACATAACCTTCCAAACAGCAGTATTAAAATCAGGACAAAATTTTGTCAATGCCTTCTTTGCACCATGACCGTAGATATTTTCATTTTTTTCGCTTGAACCTTTAGATGAAGCAAATTGCAAGAATCTTTTTAGCTCAATCAAATTTTCAATTCCTTTTCCATTATCTTCAATACTAAAAACACACTTTCTTTGATCAGTAAGATTAATAGTTATTTTTATTTCAGTAGCGTTGCCTGCGCCCAATGAATTGTCGACAAATTCTGTACATGTTTGAAGAACCTCAGGAAATTCATTGGAATAAGGCACACCTTCATTTGCGGACATACGCCAAAAACCCTCATAATCACTACCTGAAATATTCATTTTCAATAATTTAATTAACGTTAAATTATTTTTTGCTTGTTCAATTTTTTATGATATACTTTTATTTTTTTTCTACAACCACCTCTTTGAGAACATTTTTCATTATTTTATCTATTTCCTTCTCTTCTTCCTCTTTCGAATAGGATCCCAAAGAATTAAGAGATATCTTCATAAATTCATTATTTTCAGGGGTATCTAATTTGGTAAAATCAGGGTTTTTCTCTTGCCATGCGGGCAATTGTTGCAAGTTTTTACGCGCTATTTTCTTTACAACTTGTTTCAAAGTACTACGTTCTTGATTATCTTTCTCCCACACATCATTATCTTTGATATAAACAGTTTCCCTTTTTATATCAGTGCAATGCAACGGACGTTCATTTATACCTAATTCCTTTAATTTATTTATGAAAATTCTAGAGATTCCGAGAACATATCCTAATTTTCCAGTAGCCTCCAAATCTGATACTTCAACTTGCAATGAATCTATAAAATCTGTTATACTTATTGCATCTTTACATTGCTCATTCAAAAACATATTCAGATTAAAATTGTTTTGAACATTGTTATGAATATTTGTGATATTTGGTGTTTGTGTTATTTCTAATAACTTATTCTGCAATTCTTGGTTCTGTTTTTGAATATCATTGTTCTGTTTAATTATTTCCATTATGAGATCATTGGAAGTAGAAGAATCATTGTATTTTTTACACGTTTTACGATGTTTGTACAATGATGATAAATGTATGTAAGATTTCCCACACTCACAATTATTAGATTTATTCAATACTACTTCTCCTTCAATTACACGCTTATGTTTTTCAGTATTAATGTGCCTGGACCATTCACTCTTTTTTTTACATGAAAATGAACAACAATTACATTCAAAAACTTCATCATTCTCTAATTTCTCTGTTTTCTTTTTTAGGCGTTTTTTACTAACGTCACAAACTTGATCAGGTTCAATACTTCCCATTACGATAATATATAAGATATATGTTTATATTATTTTGGGCGTTTTTTGTATAGTAAAAACGCCTAAAAAGAAAACGCCATTGCATAGTTTCCGTAAAACTGTTAGTAGGCGTTTTTGGCTAACGTAACAAAATTGGTTTAATAATATTGTTCAGCTATTCATAATCAATAACAAATGTTGCTTTATTATTTTGGGCGTTTTTCAAGTAGGCGTTAACGCCTAATGAAAAAATGCCGATATGATTTATGTAAAAGTATTTAAAAATCTTATGCAGCGCAAAAAAGAATGATTATTTTTGTGATTAAAGCATCACCAAGTAAAACTACAAAATCGATAACCCTTTATTAAATTTTATTTTGACAAAAGTAAAAATGGACAAAAATAAATGTCCAAAAAAAAAATCGTCCCCGATTTCTTTGTTTTTGTTTTCATCGTTTTTGCATAATTTTATAAAAACTATTTAATTTTCAGTATTATTTATGATATTTATTAGTTTTACCTTCCAATCCGCATTTATTCTGGTAACATTTTTATTTAAGATCTCAATTAAAGGGCCCCAGCATTCATTTGTACATAAAACTTCGGGTGCTTTATTCCATAGAGAACTTTTATAATTTATAAGTTGATCAATTATTGTCACTTCATCTGAAGGTATTATTTCGAGTACTTTTTCAATAACGCAGGTAACGTCTCTGTAAGACATATTTAGAGATAATTGGACTAGATTAATGTTTATTTAAATCAATTTTTTAAGAAAAACCAACTTTAGTAAAATTTTTAATAAATTTACAATTATTATTTTGTATCTAGGAATATATACGTTTAATATATAGAATGGATTCTGACACTAATTCTGCTCCAATGGGAATGTCTGGCAATATTAAAAAGGGTGGTAACCCATTATCTGCTGTAGCTAACGCTGTTTTACCACCAAAAAATCCCACAAGCATGGGAGGTAATTCTGCTGATTACGTAAGTAAATCGGTTGGTGGCAAAAAGGGATCAAGAGCCATGAAAATGAAGATGGCTAGATTAAGAGCTATGCGTAAGACACGTAGTGGAAAACGCACAGTTGGTGGGTCTGAAGACCACTTGAAAGTTGGTGGCGCTGAAAATCCCTTAAAAGTTGGTGGTTCATGTGGCAAAACAATAGGTGGTTCTGAAAAACAACCAGTAGAAATTTCTGGAGGAGGAGTTGAATATACACCACTCGATGGCGCATATGCCCAAGCAAATTCTGGAAAAGGCCAAATACCAGTTGATCTCCCAACTAAAAATCCTCATACTCCTCCTCCCGCAACTAGTATGAAAGGCGGTAGAAAGAGAAAGGGATCTAAAAAAGGATCTAGAAAGGGATCTAAAAAAAACAAAAGACGTTAAATAATAGCCTTTAAGAATCTAATCCCTCTAAATTCATAACATTTATTAAACATTTAGCATGATTTGAAATATCTTTCGTATTCAAATCACTTGCATCATCTGAATCTTCACTACCTGATTTAGCATCTTTAATTCTAGGATCAAACGATCTTTTCCATGTAGTATCTGCATGCCAATCTATTGCCATTCCACCGTATTTAGTAGAATCTATTTCGCGAATACGGTAATTACATTTTTTATAAAACCGCTTACGCTGTTTCCATTGGTTTTCGAATAATTCATGTGTGTCTACAATATCTACCACAATAGGATTCTCATGTTTTTCACGTAAAATACGACCAACTGATTGCGTAATATCAGTTTTAGGTGTTACCATAATGAGGGTAGAAAGAGTTTTAATATCAAGTGCTTCTGCTGCCATTGCATATGTTGCAAGTACAATTTGTTTTAATTCAGTTTCCTGCAATTTATCCTGTTTCATCCCACCTACATAGTATCCTACTGTGGAAATATTTCGATGTACAATTCCGTCATAAAGATATGAAAGAAGAGATCGATTATGACAAAGAATCATGATTTGGTTATCTGGTTCTTCTTCAATAAGATCTTTGACGATCCTTATAATAAAATCACTACGTGGTCCATATTCGCATAATTTACTAATCATAGTACTGTATTTTGCAGTCCCCTTAAAATCATATTCAACCTCATTAAATTCAGGATCTGTTGAAATATATTTAACAGCCCTAACAGATACCAGATCATCATCTTCACGTTTTTCTGTATATATTTTTTCACCAATAAACATATATAATATTTTAGTCAATTTATCTTTTCTTTCGACAGTAGCAGAAATCCCTAGCATACATGGCGTAATAGTTTTAAAAAGTGTTCTAGAAAATTGCTCACTACCTATTCTATGAACTTCATCAATAATGGTCAAGCCAAAACATGAAAATGCATCAACTGGATAATCTTTGTCGTACAATGTTTGAATCATACCAATAACAATATCTTTGTTCTCAACGTCAAATGTAGAACCCTGTATTTTACCTACTTTAGCGTTTGGTAAGAAATCGCGGATTCTTTCTATCCATTGGTTCATTAGAAATTCTTTATGAACGATGATGAGGGTTTTCTTTTTAATGAGGGAAATAATTTTTAATGCCATGATAGTTTTTCCACGCCCGCAAGGTACCTCTAAGATACCACCATTACCTTTTTCTGAAGACCCATTACAAATAGGCGAATTTATATAATCCATGTAAACACCTACAATTTTATCCTGATAATCACGTAAAGGTTTAGTAAACGCAAGATCTATGGATTCTCCAACTCCGATTTCTGATCTAGTTGGATATCCATATCGTTGAATTCCATAGAAACGAGGCAAATATATTTTATTCGCATTTTCACGATAAACCGGGAATGCATTAGCCTTTTCACCAAAACTACCACCAAATAACATAGGTTTTACAAATAGGTCTTTACGAAGAAATTCATCATCTTCTTTTAACAAAATATTTTTAGGTATGGTGTACCCTTTTTTTCCAAGATAGGATTGAGAACATATAGTTGTTTTGTATTCAGGAGACGGAACAAAATCCACCGTTTTTCCTGATTGGACTGGAGATTTGTTTTTTTTATTAAGAAAGAACTTTTTGCGATTCATTACTATATAAAGGTGTATAATTTATATATTATTTACAAAATCTATTTAGGCCTTTCAATTTTTATAGAAGAAATAGAACTTAGAAAATGCCTAATGCAAAATCTGAAAAAATATAATGATAATGTATAATATATAATAAAAATAATGGATATCCCAAAAATGTTTAAATCTTTTTCTCCATTAGAGGTCGCTTTATTGGTAATATTTATATTTTACATTGTTTTACCTATTCAAACCCCCTCATTTTTTGCTGGAATGGTAGATTCATCTTTAGGTATGTTAACTATATTTATAGTAACCATTTATCTATTCTTTTATGTAAATCCTATTTTAGCAGTAGTTTATGTTTTCGTTGCTTACGAGTTAATAAGAAGAAGCTGCAAGGTGACAAACCACGTTACTATTGTCAAGCACACTCCCAGTCAAGCAAGAAAAGATTCAGAATTAAAGGCAATGAATCCACCAAGAGCAGAGACATTAGAGGAGGAAATGGTTCAGAAATTAGCCCCTGTAGGACATAGCGATCCGAGCATATTTGTAGGCTCCACTTTTAAACCTATGGCAGAGAAAATGAATAACGCATCTATGTATTGAAATTAATAGTTTTTTATAAACACATGTTTTTTATAAAAAAATTTACGTACAAAAATACAAAAACAATGAAACAAATATAGGTATTACTGTTAATAAAACTTTACAATAAAACTCAAAATCTTCTGGTGATAATAATCCAACAGCATATCGTAAAATTAATAAAACAAAGGTGATAATGCACACGATAACGAAAACTGGTATACCGGATGTTATAAAGAAAAAAGCAAATGCAGAACCCAATAGTTCTAACAAATCATTAAATTGTTTAAAAACTAGTCCAGAATCGAATGGAATCGGTTTTGTTTCATCCGGGTATGTAATGTCACCATTATTAATTGTTTTCAAAAAATCGCTACTTTTTCCGGCTTTATTGAATTGAATTAAAGAAAAGGATAATCCATAAAATATAGCCATATACAGAGCATAAATGGAGTATTTGTTTTCCGACGTAGACTTTGAAGCAAGTGAAATTATCCCACCAACGAATACCAAAAATAACCATATATCAGCACTACGAACTCTTAAAATTTTCTTGGCATTATCTGGAAATGCTTTATTGACTTTATCTATTACTAATAATTTATAGGAACTAGGAACAGCAACATAAACAACAACTAGACCAATAATAAAAATAAAAAAATTCATTGAAGTTTTCATAAAATCCATTTGTTGTGCATCCTTTGTGAAATCACTGTCGATAGGTATATTATAGGTTGTTATTTCTTCAACACTAGAGCCGGTAGGTTTACAATCGATATAAATATCATCAGGATTATTTATAATTTTTTCATGGTTACGATCTTTTTCATCAAAATCGTCAACTTTTTTATTAGGAGCAGATATTTTAAATAAGCTGGTATTAGTGTCTAGTTTTGCGATTATTTTAGATACATTCGCATCAGCAAGCTGGATTGGTTGAGTAAGCATTATCACAGTATTTATACCATCTTTATAAATAATACAATTTTCGTCCGTTGGTAGATCCATATCTAGTTTTACAGATGTACTCGTAATGTATGTACTTTGATTTTTTTTATCTGATAGAATCATATTGACAATATTATCAATACTCGTTTTATTAAAATTTGTTGATCCCTCTTCTGGTGCTTTCAAAAAAATACAAATATATAACTTACTTGAAGTAGTGTTGCTTGCACATTCTATTATAAGTTCTCCGACAATGGTATTTTTATCTCGGGTCGATGTTAATCCAGTTATATTATTATGAACAACTCCGCATATTTGCATAAAAGTTGGTTTGTAGATTGCGGAACTACTGTTATCAACAAATTTTATAGCCGTATCTGCCGATGTATTAGGATATGTGATTTTGTATACATAATTTACACCCTCTGATTTTAAAGTAGTCCAACTACCACTATTGAATAGAGTAACATCTGGAAATTTATAAGTTAAAAAAGTAGGTTTAACTGGCATTGATGTATTAATGTCAAAAAAGGCCATCTTGAAAAACTATATTATATTATAATAAGATATAGTTTATTTGCAATTAATAATTTTATTGTTTCTAAAGCACCGGTATATATTGAAAGGTATTCGTTTCATAAACTGTTGCGCGAAATGTGTCGTTATAACCTTCTACATAAACAACATCACCATTACTAATGTTATCGCATCCATTTTCTGTAGTGCAACTTTTACCATTAAGACTTACTGGCAATTTGGTATTAAGATTTCCGGTATTAGAAATTGTATAATATTGCCATTTATCCCTTCCTCTCATATTTCTTCTACCCATTAATGGAAGTATCATATCAGATGACCCATTAACTTTGTTTAAAATACCTACTTGTTGGTAACTTGCTGATAAACCTCTAGTTTCCATATTTACCGGAATAGCACCTCTAATATCACCAAAGTTGGGAGGAAAATAGGAATCATTTTTCAAAGGCGGTGCATAGGCATCGCTCATTGGGTCCAATCTAGTACTCATTGGTGCTAAAGATGGGGGTTGATTCACGATAACTATATTTGGCATATCATTTTTTTTAGAAGAAGATTTTCCATAGTGATTGTAATAAAACAACATGAATAAAACAAGTATCACAACCAATAAAAATAATGTCATGTTCTCAATGCAGAACAATCCAGGAATACATTTTTTTGCCATTAAAAAGATTAAAAACGAATATAGAATATATTCATATAAAATTCTAGAAGTCAAATGGATGCATAAGTTCAGTACCACCTTGAATAATATGATTAATACCTGGCCACAATTTACGTGGTAATTTATCGGTAACATCTTCCATTAAGGGTTTGGTTCTATCTAATAACGTACTTATTTTTAATCGTTTACAATTATAACATTTTTCCCGAATATTTTTCGGATAATGAGTAATATGAAAGCCAGTAAAACCCATTATTATCTTATCTAGTTCATCCATTTTATCCCAAAATACTTTTTCATAATCATATATTACTTCAAAACCAATTTTAAAAATTATCCAAAATAGGATTCTAAAAGGTAAGTATAATATTTGTCCTATAGTTTCCAACAAGTAATAAATTATACATGTTTGCATATTTGCTAAATTTTGAAATAGACACATCATCCACGATATTGAAAATGCGCCTAACGTTATCAGCCCATCAAAGAAATCTGGTATAAAAAACTCTAAACTTTCTATACTACCTATAAAAAGTTCTCCAGAACCAACAATAATATCAACTAAACCTTTAAATTCTGCTATAATAATTGGTATTGCTGCTAAATATTGGGATTCCATTAAGGTAGCCTGAGCAGCTGCCATAACAGATTCCACTGATGAAATAACTCCGAGGTAATTACCTATGACCCCTTGAATTACTCCAATTGTTGATTCTATATCTGCAACTATTCCAGCCATTAATATTAATTAATATATATTAGACATAGTGAAAAATAATACATATTAATTTTTATTTGCTAAGGTTTCTTTGTAATTCTGAAATTTATCTTTAAATGATTCGAATTTTTGGAGAAGAGGTTGCATGTTTTCTACATTTTCTATGATTTTTTTGCGGGTATCTTTCATCTCTTGCAAACTATCAATTAAATCTTCACTCTTTTCGTCTTTTACTGATAATTTGTTAATCTTTTCAGAATGATCTTTCATTTTAGATAATTGTTCCGTCATGTTGTCAGACGTATCCTTTTTTTTTTCTTTAGTTCCATCTTCTTCTTTATCCTCCATACCCTCAATATAAGATCCGCGACCGTATTTTAATATATGAGTAAAGACCAATGCGATGAATAAAATTACAGTCATGTTTTTGTTAAAATAGGAAGTAAGAAGTCCAATCAAAATAAGAGTAGAAAAAGAATAATAATCATTTATGGTTAAAAAGTAAATTAATTCAAACAAAGCAACTACGAAGAAAACATATAGAATAACTCTATTATGTAAAACAGGGCTAAAATTGTAAGATGATTTCATTAATCTATTCATTTGTTTTTGCATAATTTAATTATTTTTATTATACTTTATATGGGGAAAAAATTAAATTTAATTCCTAAATTCATACATAGTATTATTTCTTAATTTTCTTCGTTATCAACATCTTCATTATTCAAATCATAATTAGGAGGTATATCACCGCTGTAAATGTCGAGAATTTCCTTTACTACTTCTTCACGCTGAATATCAGATCTTTGAAATTCAAAACTACTAATACTAGTAGAACGCTTTCCTCTAAATTTATCTAAGAAATCTTCTAGTCCATTTATTTCATTTGCTCTATCATATTGTTCTAAATCACCTGTAATGACTAAACGACTATTTTCACCTAAACGTGTCAACAACATTTTCATTTGTGATATCGAAGAATTTTGCATTTCATCTGCTACAATCCAACAATTTTTAAATGTTCTCCCACGCATATATCCTAGTGGAGAAATCTCAATAATTTTATCTTCTATTAAGGCAGTGACATCCCTAGGACTAATAAATTGATATAATATATCATAAATTGGCCTGACCCAAGGAGCCATTTTTTCTTCTAAAGTTCCTGGTAAATAACCAAGATCTTCATCTACAGAAACAGAGGGTCTAGTAAAAATAAGCTTTTCATAATTTCCTAATAAAAAGTTCTTTACACCAAACTCAGTGGCAAAGAGAGTTTTACCTGTTCCAGCTGGTCCTGTAGCAACAACGATTTTTTTTGATTTTTGTTTTAATAATCCAAAGTATCTCTCTTGGCTAAAATTTTTAGGTACGGTAAATTTTTGTTCAAAAGATGATTTTTCATTAGGCGATAAATATTGGAAATTTTCATATATCTTACGTTGTTTAGTAGCGGAGTTTTCTCTTTCTTTTTCTACTTCGGTATAGTATTCGTTTAATATTTCTTTTTGGTTTTGCTTGCGTGGTTTACGAGTACGCTGTTTCTTAATTTCAGATTTTGGTTCACCGATAGAGTCAGAAAGATCATTGTCCGTTTGTTTCATGGGTATGATTTATAATAGAGTTTGAAAATAAAAAAGGGTGAAATTATAGAATTGACATAAAATCCTAAAGTAAGTAATAAGTTTTAAAAAATATAGTTTAGTAAAAAATCTGATTTATATATATATTCATAATGAAACAAGTTTACTATTCATTTTTATTATTCTTAGTCGTTCTCATTATTTGCTTTATGTATGCTGGTAGCAGTAATTCATTTGAAGGATTAACAACAGTATATTCTCCAGCTACTTGCAATGGAGATACGTTTAATAATGGAGTAAGAGACAAAGGACTTTATTGGGCTTTAGATAATTGTAGAATAGGAGAACCAAAAATGGGAATAGGAAGTGGACCCTTGTATTTTAAAAATCAAACATATTAGTAAAAATCTGCGGTTTATATATATATTTAATTAATGAAACCTATTTTTAAACTTTTTGTTGTTTTCCTTGTAACTATCTTGCTTTCCTCCTTGTTTTTAGGACATGTTAAAGAGGGTATTTTGTCAATAGTAACTACCGATCACCCAAATTATTATTATAATAGGTTGGAATTGAGTGGTTATCCAAATTACCAAAAATTGTTAATCGATTCATATAACACAAACCATAATGCTGCGTATAAATTGTATCCTATTGATTCACCGTATAATTAATTTTGATCAGAAGTTCAATATGGTAAAGTAATGTGTTATTTTAACAAAAAGGCAAAAAATTGAATTCAAAAAGGATTTTATATTTTTTTGAAAGAAGATAAAATCTAACGAGTATATTATTTAGAAAGAAATGTCCGAGCCATCTTTCACTGAACCCCTTCTCACTCCTGACGATAACCGCTACGTAATGTTCCCCATTCAGCACGACGATATTTGGAAAATGTACAAAAAGCAAATGGATTGTTTTTGGGTCGTAAATGAGGTGAATTTAGCTCAGGATTTGAATGATTGGAACTCTCTCACTGAGGACGAACAGAAATTTATTAAAATGGTATTGGCATTCTTTTCTGCGTCTGACGGTGCAGTTACAGAAAACTTGGCTGTTCGATTTATGGGAGATGTTCAAGTGTCAGAGGCACGGGCATTTTATGGATTTCAAATTGCTATGGAAAATATTCACTCAGAGATGTATAGTTTGTTGATTGATACCTATATTAAGGATTCCGAGGAGAAGACCAAGTTATTTGAGGCAACCAAGCATTATCCTTGCATTATGAAGAAGTTTGATTGGGCAAAGAAATGGTTAAACGATAAACGCAGTAGTTTTGCGTCCAGATTGGTTGCATTTGCCTGCGTGGAGGGTATTTTATTTAGTTCATCATTTGCTTCTATTTATTGGTTGAAGAAGCGTGGACTTATGCCCGGTCTTACGTTTTCAAATGAGCTTATTTCTAGGGATGAAGCGCTTCACACAGAGTTTGCTATTCTACTTTATTCTAAGATTGTTCGTAAGCTCCCTAAGAAGCGTATTCATGAGATTATCATGGAGGCGGTGGAGATTGAGAAGGAGTTTATTACAGAGGCCATTCCTTGCCGTATGATTGGTATGAATGCCAAATTGATGACTCAATACATTGAGTTTGTTGCAGACCGTTTGGTAGTTCAGTTAGGCTATGATAAGATTTATAATTCTCAAAATCCATTTGATTTTATGGAATTGATTAGTATTGAATCTAAGGTAAATTTCTTTGAACGTACCAATTCGGAGTATGCTTTGGCCAATAAGACGGTAGATAAAGATGTCTTTGAATTCACAGCGGACTTCTAAAAAAGAATGGAAAAAAAATGGAAAAAAAATGGAAAAAACGGTACGTAAAAAAAATAAATATATTTTAATTTATTTTTTTTATAGGTGTAAACATTGTTCAAAAAGTAAAACCAGACTCAGCTTCTTCAACAAAATTATCTTCTTCATTTACAATGTCGTCATGTTTTTTTCTTGTACATGAATTTATGATTCCATTAACACATTCTCCGATACAGTTAGAGATCCAATTTATAGCTCCAAAAAATGCACCAATCCATGTGTTTTTTTCTTCTGAAATATTATTAGTTGATTCTATCATTTATAATATAATTACAAATTCTGATTTACGAAAATTGCAAAAACTTAATAAAAAATTAATTTGCCAGATATTAATATAGCAATGACACCTTTGGAAATGCAATCAAAAATATTCATCAAAATATTCTTTATTTCTTCATCAAATAGATATGAAACACCATAACCGGCCCAAACAAAGAAATAGATTCCAAAAACTAAATAATTAAACCCTGTAGTTTTACGAACCAAAAAAGTAGAATATATCAAATAAAATATCATGAAAAATGGTAAAAACCCCAAAATCATTGCACTAATACGATCGATAACATTTATTTCTCCTAAAAACCCTATAAGCAACATAACATAGTCTAATACCAAAATAGTAAAAAGGAAAAACGTAGGTAAAGCAATCTTGGTTGTTTCATTTAAAAGAAGACATAATGAAATTAACATAAGAGGAGTAGTAAATGCCCATCCTTTGTAACGTAAACGATCAATAGATGTCAAATCAGGGTTTTCGTTTTTATCAAAATATTTTGAAATATCAGTAATAAATAAATAATACATGATTGACGATATCATGGTTACCAATAATTCTAGGAATAATATTCTACGTGATTCTGATGAGTCAACTAAAGACATCGATATAAGAGTTATTGTAAATGCAAATAATTCGAAATAAAAAACATAAAAAAAAGAGTTTTCTGTAATTTCTAATAATTCTTTTTGATTCATATAAAATACATTCATACATTTCCTACAATAAGAATAAATCAATGAAAAATATAGTTATTAATTAAACTAGTATACAGAATACAAACTTAACGATACTAATTTATCTAATTATTTCAATGAGCTTGGTTTTATTAAAATAGGTTTCTCTTGCATGTCCATCATAATAAGCAAACGCTGGGTCAATCCATACATGACGATTACCACAAGATATAACCATAAAACTACCGTTTATCTTGAACCATACCATTCCTTGTTTTTTATCAGCAAATCTGTTAGAACAATCCGTAGTAACTTGTTTAATTTGCGGGCGTTTTTTTAACATATTGTATCTGGAATCATTTTTGGGAATTTTATTTATTTTTACAAATTTGCCGTTAAGCCAACATCCTTCACCCGTGTACAGCTTAACAACATCAACCAGTTCTACTGGCAAAAAGGGCATGCCTGAACCATTCAGTTTCTTGAGCAAAATTTCTGCCATTTTCGTGTTTTTAATGAATATTAAAATTAATTAAAAACTTTTCAATTTTTTATAAGAGAACCTACGGATTATTCTTTTTCCCGCTGACCGCTCTCTTTGTTAATTATTTACAAAGGAGGTTTCAAAAGTTAACCTTGGTTCCCCTTGTAAATGAGCAAAGTCCTTGCGCTTGCATCCTTAGCATCAACATACTTAGGCATCCAAAAATAAGGAATAATTTTGCCCATCCCCTTAAAATGGCTCTCAAAAATCTTACGATAATAATATTGTTCAGATGTCTTTGGTAATAGATGATCATCTGTATACATTTCCTGACTAATCTTCGCCATTTTTTCATACATATCAGGTGATTGCGGCATAAAATCAAATTTGTAGTATTCCTTATCTAAAAACCATCTATCTGTATATTCTTTAATAATCTCAAAAAGAGATCTGCTAGTTTGTGATACACCATCACTAAATGCCTCTTTCCTACGCATCAATACTTCAGCTGGTAAGAGTGATTCGCCACTATAATTTTTGTAATTCTCAAACGAAAAAGCAGTTCGTATCAAATATTTCTCCATGTTTGCCGAATTCTTATGAAAACGTAGAGAAGCCGGAATAGTTAAATAATATTGAACCCAAGATCTGTCTAAAAATGGTGTACGTGGCTCTAGACCATGTGAAGAAATAGATTTATCTGAACGTAATACATCGAATGTATGAATATCTTTCAACAAACGGCGACATTCCTTATCAAATTCAATGTTATCAGGAGCGTAATTCATGTACAAATAACCACCAGCAAGTTCATCAGAACCGTCACCATTAAAAATAACCTTGGCTTGACTATTCTCAGAAATATATTTTCCTAGCAGCCAGTTTCCAATACTGGCGCGAACTGTTGTCGTATCATAGCTCTCGATTGCATTTATAACTTCGGGAATCGCAGCCAAAAAATCTTCTTCAGTGACTACTACTTCAGTATGCTTTGTTCCCAAATAATTAGCAACGATTTTCGCATAACGCAAATCTTCTGAACCAGCTAATCCAATACTATAGGTTTCTAACCTTGGTAATTTATTTTTTAAATGAAAATCATTCACCAATCCAGCTATCAAACTACTATCTAATCCACCAGAAAGCAAGCATGCAATAGGTCGCTCCGTAGTAATACATCTTTTGTTTACTGCATTAACTAGATGAATTTGAATATTGGCAATAAAGTCTGAAAAGAATTTTGTAGATAAAGATGAATTAAATCCGGTTGTATGATAAAATACATTATGTCTTTTTAATTCCCATGATGAATTTACCTTATATTCAAAAACAAATTCTGAATAACTTCCTGGAGTAAATTGTTTAATTTTGTAATACGGAATATCACGATTTACCTTTTCATTTGCACGCTTTTTCTCTACTGATTGGTTTAATACATTTGCAATATCAGATATCATTTTTAATTCACTAGCAAACCCGTACAAATATTCGGTGTTAGGATTATGAATTTCTTGACTAACAATAGACTGGAAACATATATCATCATTTGTAAACTTTGCACTATTGTCTGGGTACAAACAATACAGTGGTCGAACACCATATGGATCTCTAGCAATATAGATTTTTGAATTAGAATTATTAAGTGAATAATCAATTAAGACAAATGAAAATACACCATCAAGCATTTGAAGAGTATGTTCAATACCGTATAGTTTATAAAGATGGATAATAACTTCACAATCTGAATTGGTTTTTGGTTTAATATTCATTTCCTTGTATAACTCACGATAATTATAAATTTCACCATTACAAATCAATGCGATTTGATCAATAATAATTGGCTGATTGGAAACATCATCTAGACCATTGATGGCTAATCTATGGAATCCGAAATCAGCTTTGATCATAACGTTTTTTAGAACGGAATTTTCAGGACCACGTCCTCTTCCTTTTTCAAATTGCTTTTTTACAAAATCCTGGGGCAATAAGCAACCGGTATTATTTAGTAATGTAAAAATCCCACACATGTTATAATAAATAGAATAATAATCTTTATACTATTTTTTAATATTTTGAAAAACCCTGAAAATTTATTTGCTCAACTATAATATAGAATGAATAAAAAACTACCTAATATTGTTAACGATAATATATGGAATCCTCAACCATCTGATGATCTAAATAAATCAGGAATTTTATCTACGGGAGCTAACTATGCAGAAAAAGAAGATTTACTTGTACCTATTTCCATAAAGCCAAATGAATTAAACAATAATTTTATGGTATTAGAAGGTATTATTATAGATGATATAGTTGAACACCCTCAATCTGTTGTTAAAAAACCTATAATTGTTCAAAAACAATCATGTGAGAAGATGGATATGGCATCAACTTTTTACATAGGTTCTCTTACGGTTCTAGGACTTTTTGTATTTTTTAGGTTAATACAAAAATCACGATAAACCAATGGACTTGATAAATTATATATTGAACGATATAATTTATTTATTAAACCTTGTATCTTTTGTATAGTTCAAGAGCCGTTAAGCCACCAAATATTTGGGCAACGCAATATGGAATTACTTGATTAGGAGATATTTTTCCAGCTGATGCCATAACAATAGTTACAGCAGGATTCATAAATCCACCAGAGATATTTACAGATAGCAATATTACTAATGCTAATGCCGCACCAATGGCAATAGGATTTCCTGTAACTAAAATTATGTAAATAAAAAAGGCAGTTCCGAAAAATTCGACTAAATAATTGTACATTTTAAAACTGGATATATATGATATAGTGTGAAAAAAATATTACCTATCTTTGAAAAATTTTGTAATAGCGTTTACGTATCCACGTTTTTCACAAAATATTAGAGTATACGAAAGTATCATGTAAATTATCCAAAGAAAAACATATGAAATAACCGCAAAACCTAAATATTTTATAATGAAATTCATTTTATAAAATACGCATAGAAAAATTAATCAATCTCCTCAATTTGTGGGCCAGGTCCGTCGTCTTCATCCTCCTGTACAGGTACATTTGTAGAAGGATTTGACTGATCATTCGGGCCTGGAACTACTGGTTGTAGAGCTGTAACCTTATCCATCATTTCCTTAGTTTTTTCCTCAAATTGGTCTTTTGTGGCAGTAGGATTATCGGTATGCCAATCTTCATATTCCTTAATTATCTCATTTATTTGATCCTTATTAGGAGATGATGAAGTGCTACTCTTAGCTTGATAAATTTGCTCCTCCATACGGTTCTTTGCCTCAATCTTTCCACGCATTTCCTCATCATCACTCTTATATCGCTCAGCCTCCTCAACCATCCTGTCGATATCCTCCTTACTAAGACGACCCTTATCGTTAGTAATTGTAATCTTATTTGACTTTCCTGTAGACTTTTCTGCAGCAGACACATTAAGAATACCGTTTGCATCAACATCAAATGCAACCTCGATTTGGGGCATACCTCGTGGCATAGGTGGGATTCCGTCTAATTGGAACTTTCCTAAAAGAGTATTATCAGCGGTCATGGCACGCTCACCCTCAAAAACTTGGATAAGAACTCCAGGCTGATTATCTGAATAAGTAGAAAAGGTCTGTGTCTTCTTAGAGGGGATTGTAGTATTACGATTAATAATCTTAGTCATGACTCCACCAGCTGTCTCAAGACCTAGACTGAGTGGACACACATCAAGAAGGAGCAAATCAGAAATCTTCGAATCACGGGTACCTGTCAATACAGCAGCTTGGACTGCAGCACCATATGCTACACACTCATCCGGATTAATGGACTTGCAAAGTTCCTTTCCATTAAACATTTCTGTAATTAATTGTTGAATCTTAGGAATACGGGTACTTCCACCCACAAGAACTATCTCGTGAATTTGGGCCTTGGAAAGCTTAGAATCGCGAAGAACTTGCTCTACTGGAGCCATTGTCTTTCTAAAGAGAGGATCACAAAGATTCTCAAACTTAGCACGAGTAATACTGCTATTAAAGTCTGTACCCTCATACAAACTATCTATCTCAATATTAGCTACAGTAGAAGAAGAAAGAGTACGCTTAGCTGATTCACATGCAGTACGAAGACGACGCATAGCTCTAGGATTAGAAGTAATGTCATGCTTATGCTTACGCTTAAACTCTAGCATAAAATGCTCAGCTAGTATAGTATCAAAATCCTCACCACCAAGGTGAGTATCACCAGCAGTTGCCTTTACTTCAAAAATGGAATCGTCTATGGTAAGTATTGATACATCAAAAGTCCCACCGCCTAAATCTACGATCAGCACATTCTTCTCCCCCTGGCTCTTCTTATCGAGGCCATATGCAATAGCAGCAGCAGTTGGCTCATTAATAATACGAATAACATTAAGACCAGCAATAGTTCCAGCATCCTTGGTGGCTTGACGTTGAGAATCATTGAAATAAGCAGGTACTGTGATTACTGCATCTGTAACTTCTGTGCCCAAAAAGGATTCAGCAATCTCCTTCATCTTCATAAGAACCATAGAACTAATCTCCTCTGGTGCAAATACCTTCGTTTCTCCCTTAAATTCTACCTCAATAAATGGCTTGTTCTCACGATCAATAACTTTGTACGAAAGGTGCTTCATATCAGATTGGACCTTCTCATCATTGAAATTGTTACCAATAAGACGCTTAGCATCGAAAACCGTATTGGTAGCATTGTTGGCGGCAGAGGCCTTTGCTGCCTCTCCAATAAGACGCTCATCTTGAGTAAAAGAAACGTAGGAAGGCATAGTACGATTTCCTTGGTCATTCGCAATAATTTCTACATGATCATTTTGCCAAACACCAACACACGAATAGGTAGTACCCAAATCGATTCCAATAGCAACCTTTCCAGAAGACATATTCTCTATAGAACTATGTAAAAAAATAGTTTTATATTGTTTTTAAAAAATTGATTTTTTGTTTTTTGTAATTTATTCAATTAAACTTACAACATGAGAAGAATAACAGTATTTTTGACAATTTTAATTGCGGCAAACTCAACACGTCTAACACAAAAAAAGTTATGTGTTAATTGTAAACATTTTATACAAGATAAACGTAAATGTGCCATTTTTGGAGAGACAGATTTGATTACTGGAAAAATAGATTATGAATATGCAAGTTATTGTAGAAAACATGAAGGAAATTGTGGTGATAAAGCAATATATTATGAGGAAAATAAACACAAACACTTTACTATACCATATTATTTTTACAAGGAATGGTGGCCTGTTATTTATTTGGGAATGATTTATTCAATACTGCTATTTTACCTTAATAAGATTGCCAATATTTAAAATCCAGCAAATACTTCTTCAATATCAATAAGTTTTTTTGTTTCTGTAAATCCACCTACAAAATTACCACATCGAAACACAATTGGAAATGTTCTGTATTCTTTTCCTGCACGATCTTTAATAAATTCTAGAAACCCTTCTTTATCATCAAGTAAATACTCATCACAATCAATCATATCAAAAGCATAATTTTTCTCTTGTAAAAGTTTTTTCACTTTCGTACAGAAAGTGCAACCGCTTTTGCTGTAAATAGTGTAAACTGTTTTCGATGGCTCTTCGAATTCCATTTATTTTATATATGTAGAAAGTATTCTATATTTAGTTTTTTTAAATAATATAGAAATATTTTATTTTTATATTACATATTATGGAATCTTACATAACTGTATATGAATATGAGAATAATGTAAATCCTAAATTAAACCAAGTACCAATTAGAACAAAAAACATAAATGAATGTGAAACCGGAATAACATTTATAGATTGTTCTAATTTGTATAATGTAGATCATTTGGCGACAAGCCCTAATCTATTAGCTAGCTTTATAAAAGTTAATGATTCTTTCACATTGAGTAATGTAGAACCATCTTTGCAAAATAGTTCATCCAATTTATTTTTTGTTTTACAAGGAAATAGTCAGTTTATAATAGATGGTGAACTTTTTGAAGTAATGTGTGGGGAAATAATAGTAACTCCTTGTTTTAAGAATCTAGAAATAGTTAATCGTGAAAAAGAAGAGGTACAAATCTATTACATTAATGATAGTCCTCTATTGAATTATCTTGGAAGTAATTCTAGTAAAAAAATATTCAAAACAGCTGTTTATGACAAGGAATTCTTGATGAAAAATTTAAATGAATTATCAAATCCTAATAATAATCGAAAGGGTATTTTACTAAGTAACACAGATACAGAGAAAATAGGTGTAAATACAGTTACTCCAATCCTATGGGCACTTTACAATGAATTGCCACCAAATACAGTACAAAAACCCCATAGGCATAATTCAGTTGCTCTAGATTTGTGTATAAGTTGTGAGGATAGTGAAAATATTTATACTCTGGTCGGTGAAAAATTAGACGCGGATGGAAACATTGTAGATCCAATTAAGGTAAAATGGAAACAATCAGAAATGTTCATAACGCCACCTGGATTATGGCATTCTCATAACAATACAGGTAATTCATATGCGTACATATTACCAATTCAGGATGCTGGATTGTTACTTTATCAGCGTATTTTGGGAATAGAATTGAATTAATTTCCCGGACTTATTGTGAATGACTGTCTAGTAACAGTATTAATAGGAGTATTATTTCTATTAAGTGGAAAATATCCTGGAATTTTTCCTTTAAATCCAGGTTGTAAATATGGGTGATTTCCAGGGCTAGTAACATAAGTATGACTAGGACTCGCAGCTTTTTTAGGAGGCGCAACTGCACCTCCACCTCGAAGCCGGCTTAATGTATGGTTTATAAGATTCCTATCATTACCATTTGTGAATGATAATGTATTATTATTATTATTGGAATTACCACTGCTTGTTGGTAGTTCTCCATTCCATGTCATTTTGAAAAAAGCATTTGGTGTTTCATTAGGATTTTCACTCCATGTTACACCGTTTGTTGAATAAAGAATAGTTCCGTTATTTTCTTGACCAACAGTTCCGCCTGTGATAATCCATGAATTTCCGCCCCAAATTAAACTAATTCCGAGATAGTTATTAGAAACTAGATATAATGTCCAGGTTTGTCCATCGTTGGAATTGAAAACGTAAGTATTTATAGTTTCATTAGAACTATTTAATTCCACGCATAATGCCATCCACGTATTTCCGTTAAAACAAACATCTAATGCAGCAAAATGTGGAATGTCAGTGCTTGTGTCTATAGTAGATCCGTCAGGATTTTTTAAAATAGCAGCTTGCCAATTGTTACCTCCACCTTCGCAGAACGTGATTAATTTAGAAGGAACTACTGAAAATGCGTTATTATCTGTTACTGTGAAACCAACAGCTACACAAAAAGTCCCGTTATTAGCAATGGCTGTGCCACTTGCGAATAAATCTGATGATGTTATAGAATTACCATTAATCTTGGGATGAATCCATTGAGAACCATCAGCCATGTTAGAAAATGCTAACGGAGTTGGTCCAGAACCTGTTGCTACCCATCTTGCTCCAGTCCATATTATTCCACCCTTAAATTTTGGTGCTCCTTGTGATGGTATAATACTTACTGCATTTGTAAATAAATTTGTACTGTTAGGAACAGCAGCCCATGTACTTCCATTATCAGTAGAATAAATCAACGAGTTGTTATATCCTTCGCTAGGATCTCCTAATATTACTATATTATTATTATTTGATGCGATAGCAATACCAGTCTGACATAAATCGCCACTGTTGGAATTAACTAACCAATTTTTACCATCTAATGATTTGGCGAAAATACCAGAACCATTGTCATGACCAGTTGCGTACCATGAAGAACCAGTCCATGTAGTAGCAAGAGGTATTAAATTTATAAAAGTTTCATTCCATTTTACACCATCACTAGACCAATATATATTGGGACTGCCTATGATAGAAGAAATACTTGATCCAACTAAAATAGCACTTTGTGATGCATTTTGACTTTTGTTAGGCAAATTTAGCGACCCTTTACCTACTGAATTTGTTCTACGATTTCTAGTAATTTGACTAGAATCACGATTCGCAGATCCCATCCATTTTTTCTGGTTTGGAGTATGAGATCCATCAAACATAGTTGGGCGAATACGTGATGTTCCGCTTTGTCCAAAATGGGGAGGATTTACCATACGTAAAGCATCTTCATTAGTTAAAGGAGGAACATATGTTTTATTGTAAATGGTACGGCCTAATTCAAAATCACAAGTATTATCTGATGTACTATCTTTTAATGGCATTCCCTTAATGGCATTGGTTCTGTTATTTTGAATATTTTTTTGTATAAAAACAGGATTGCTCATATTATATGTTATATAATATGATACTATAAAATAAACTATTTACAAACAAAGGAGGGTTATCTAAAATCCACGTCTAACGGCTAACAATGGTGAACAAGCTGCATGGCTTTGGTCACCACCATTTCCTAAATCATTGTAGTTTCTGTTAATAGCAGATTGCTTTTTAAAGGTTGTGTAATCAGAAGAATCAGGAACAAAACGAACATTTCCGGATTTGGCAGCAACACCAGTTCCGTCACACATTGACATAACTCCTGCAATGTGTCCTTGTCTCCCAGGAAATGTTTTGTTGATAGGATTAGGTCCACCGCAAACATAATTTTGGCGACCTAAAAAATCACCTAAATGGTTGATTGCACGAAAAGGTGTAACAACACGTTTATAAGCATTGTCATTTCCTGCTTTTCCGGTAGCATATTGAGTATTCCATGAATCACGAAGGATTTTACGAATCATCACATTGTCACTATTTTTGAAATTGGTGAGTGTTTGTTGAGGTGAATATCCTTGTAAAGGACCACCTAAGTTTGCAGTACTTGTAAATTTGGGCGTTAATGAGGGTACAGTAATTGGTCTCCCGGCCATTTTTTATAAATTATGATTATATATTTTATTGATATAATATATACAAAATAACTAAATAGAATGTTACAAGATGAAGTAGGAAAAGAAAAAACAGTACCTAAGTCAGAAAGTTTAGAGAATATGATTAAAAAAGAATCTATTTTATCATATGATGCAATGTGTGTACGTAAGAAATCGAATTGGGGAAAGGTATCTAAAATATACAAATTTGATGAAGAAAATTTTCAACCTCAAACACTATTAAACGACATGCCAGATTATTCACCTAAATTAGAAGTATTGCTTGATAAAATAGATGAATTAGACAGAAAAGATATGAAAGAACATGGCAAGATGTTTAAACACTTCATTTTTTCTGATTTAAAATCAACCGCTTATGGAGCAAAAATTATTGCATCAGCTCTTATCGCTAAAGGAATGAAATTAGGATACGAAGCCAAACAATTGAAACCGGGTAACTCTAAAAAAAATGATATTGATGATGAAATGACTGGAGGAGAAGGTCCAGGAAAGAAACCTAAGAAAGAAAAGCGCTATGGAAAAATAGAAATGATTCCATTAGATGTTCTCCAACAAACTCAATATAATAACTTTTACTTATTGGCATCAATTTCTATTTATGATCAACCCATTAATACTAAAACTAAGAAGGAAATATTGGCTAATTTTAACAAACGTCCTGATAATGTTTATGGTGAGAATGTCCGTATCATTGTCATGGATAGTGGTTTTAAAGAAGGTATTGATTTATTTGATATTAAATATGTACATCTTTACGAGCCATCAACAGTGGCTTCTGATGAGAAGCAGGTAATAGGACGCGGTACAAGAACTTGTGGGCAAAAAGGCCTAGATTTTCACCCCCAAAAAGGTTGGCCACTTCACGTATTTATTTATGATCTCATGATTCCAGATAAATTACAGAAAACCTTTTTGAATAGCAAATCTGCCATTGAACTTTATTTAAAAGCCATGAATTTGGATATACGTTTACTTAATTTTGCTCATGATTTAGAAAAAACTTCGATCATAGGATCAGTGGATTATGATTTGAATAAAAATATTCATAGTTTTTCTATTCCTATGGTTTCTTTAGATAATGGAGACGTAAATGAGCATTTGCCAGGAAGTAAAGAAGCAATGTACAATGGTGGCGGACCTAAACGTAGATTGGTTTTACGTGATGGTCCTCCCATTATTATTCCAGCGCCACAAAGATTGGGTTTTGAAGCTATGCGTGAACATATTCAAGATCAATATAGTGAATTTACGTGGACAAACGTGAAAATGGAGAACTTATGTGAAGAGAAACAAAAAGGCGGAGCTGGTACTATTATTAATTTTACTCCCACTCAAGATTTTGTTCGTCATTATTTCACCCCTACAAATCCAGTAAAAGGTATGCTATTGTACCACAGTGTGGGTACGGGCAAAACTTGCAGCGCAATTGCAGCGGCTACAAATAACTTTGAAAAACAAGGATATACAATTCTTTGGGTCACACGTACAACCTTGAAAAGCGATATATGGAAGAATATGTTCGATATGGTATGCAGTGAGAGTATTCGTCATGAAATTCAGACAAATGATCTTAAGATTCCTGATGAGCAAGATAAACGTATGCGCCTTTTATCAAAATCATGGAAAATTCGCCCTATGTCATACAAACAATTCAGTAATTTGGTTTCCAAACAGAATTCCCTATATGATGATTTGGTAAAAATTAATGGAAAGGAAGATCCATTACGTAAAACCCTACTTATTATTGACGAAGCCCATAAATTATATGGTGGTGATGACTTGTCTTCTTTGGAAAAACCAGATATGAATGCATTGCATAAAGCTCTTATGTATTCTTATCAATATTCGGGAATTAATTCTGTTAAATTATTGCTTATGACAGCTACCCCCATAACAAATAATCCTATGGAACTAATTAAGTTATTAAATTTATGCAAACCACAAAGTGAGCAGATGCCGGAGGATTTTACTAATTTTTCAGGTAAATATCTCAACAATGAAGGAGAATTTACTGAACGTGGTCGTATGGAATATTTGGATGAAATTTCTGGTTATTTAAGTTATTTGAACCGTGAAAAGGATGCACGACAATTTGCTCAACCAATTATTGAACGTATTAATGTTCCTATTGTGAAAGATGTAAAGATGGTAGAACGCTTCGATAAAAAAATAGTAGGAGATTTTTTAAACTCTGATGTACCAAAATTGCAACAGCAGATAATTGACGAAACCAATAAAATAAGGACGAGTGAATTTGCAGATATTGATGCCAATAAATTCAAGTTTTTAAGGGAGGAGATATGTGGAGATTTAGAAGGTCGACCATTGAAACAATGTGGAAAAATAGTAAATGCCAATATTCGTGAATTAGTAAAAGAGGCAAAGGGAGAAGTAAAAGAAATGCGTGAAAATATTAAAAAGATAAGGCAATTAGTTATACAACAAAAGAAACTAAAACAAATTTCATTCAAAGAAATAAAAGGGAATGTGGAGAACAATGCAGAGAAGTATAAAAAATATAAGGAAAGTTTGTTCTATTTATTGAAAAACACATGTGCTAAGAAAATTACAAGTGAAACTAATTTTAAGGAAGCTGTAAAAGAGCACCCTGAAATATTAGAAACTGATAATTTATTAGCAAGTTATAATGAAGAAATAGAGAACCTGCATGGGCAAATTAAGAACCAGATGACTAATTATAAAAATCGAATGGCACATTTAAAAGGTATTTTGAAGAAGAAAGATTTGAGTGAATTAGAGAGAAGTGTAATCAAGTTAACTATAAAAGATGAGCAAAAAGATTTCAAAGGTTTGATGAAAGCAACCAAAAAAACGGTATCAAAAGCAGAGAAAGAAATAAAGAAAAAAGTAAAAACAACAGAAAAACAGCGTAAAAAAAATGTTGAAAAAATTAGGAAAACGATTAAGAAACAAATAAAAGTAGAGAAAAAGAATGAAAAGGATATTGAAAAAGAAGAAAAGAAACTTAGGAAGACATTGAGAAAAGAAAGAGATTATGTTGAAGAAATAAAAGACGAGAAACTAAATGATTTGGTTGGTAAATACAAGAACAAAGCCCTTGATCAAATGGTAGATTTAAATGAAGAAATGTTAGAAGCAGAAAAAGAAAGAGAGAACATAAAAATGGAGAAAATGAGGGAGAGAGAACACATGAGACAAACAAAGAAGGCGAATAAAGAAAGGGAACAACAAGAAAAGAAGATTGTAAAAGCTGCTGAACAGCAAAGGAAAAAGGAAGAAAAACTAAGAGAAAAGGAGGATAAGAAAGCAGAGAAAGAAAGACAAAGGGGTACTTTGAAGTTGCAAAAAGAAGCAGCTCGTAAAACCAAGAAAAACCAGAAGTAATATATTGTTTTTACATAAAAATATAAAAAAACAATATAATAAATAGTATGAATCTAGAAAACGTAGATGAAAAACCTAGCAATGATTTTGTTGATAAAGTGACGCTAGAATTATTAATGAACAAGAATCACTACAATCGTTATTTGTCACAGTCAGATCCTAGAAAACATCAAGAACATTTAGCTCATTTGGCAAAAATAAATAAATATAGCAATATGATTTTAAAAACAACTTCTGAGTTTATAGAGAACCCAGATAAACAGGTTACTACCGAAATAAATGAGGCATTTGATTTTTATGTGAGAACTTTGATAAAACATTTTGAATTGAATACTACCGAAGGATTTTATAATGTGGAAAATTCAAATAATGATGAAGATGTTTTATTTGGTAATATGAATGAAGAATCTGAAAATGTAATCCCAATTGGCCAATCATTTTGGGGAAAACATAAAGTAAAAAAAAATCCGACTAGTTCTTTTCCTATGAATTATATTCCTAGGATTAAAGAAAAATCGCAACAAGAAGAAGATCTTTAATTAGATATTTTGGTGAATAGAATAGATGCAGTAGCTTCTTTAGGAACAACACCTTCCCCTGGTAATTTTCCATTTAAATAAAGAGGATTCCCAACTTGAGAAGTTAAATCATTCGACCAGAATAAAAGAGAAATAGAATCATTTTTCGAAAGATCAACAATAATAGAATTTGTAATAATAGTTACATGTCCTAATTCCGTTGATTCTACCAATGATGCAGAACCATTTATTGCGTTTTTGTTTTTAGTTAAAACACATGCGCATTCTGTGAATAGTGGTGCTAATATTCCACCTGATTTAACTTCTAATTTATAAGTTAACATGTAAAATCCACTAGAAGGAACAATAAATCCTGTAGGATGAGAAAAACTGGGTTCAGTTATAGTAGTCCAACCCGAACTTTCTGGACCAATTGGTTTGTTTTCAAAATAAACGTATCCAAAAGTGGTAGAAGATAAAGCATTTTGTGATAAATCACTCCATACAAAAATGGATGACACTCCTGTACCTTTACTTTCAGCTCCGGTGGGTCCTTGTTGACCAGTTGCACCAGCGCCAGTTGGTCCAACTGATCCATCTGGTCCTTTAGGTCCTGTTACTCCTGTATTACCTACGGGTCCAGGTACTCCATCTATGCCATTAGGCCCTACAGGTCCATCTTCTCCCTTAGGTCCTTCTTTACCATCTTCACCTTTGGGTCCACTGGGGCCTACAGGTCCTTCTGGTCCCAAAGATCCCGTAGCACCAACATGTCCTTCTTTTCCATCATCACCTTTGGGTCCACTGGGTCCTACAGGTCCAACATGACCTACCAATCCAGGTTTTCCATCGTTTCCTTGTTCACCTTGATTTCCTTTAGGACCAGGACATCCTTTTTCACCCTTTTCACCTTTAGGACCATCTTTGCCATCCTTTCCATCTCTTCCATTGTAACCATCTCTTCCTGGGCAACCATCTTCTCCATCTTCACCATCTTGTCCGTCTTTACCATCCTGTCCGTCCTCTCCATCACATCCATCTCTTCCATTTTTTCCATCTTCTCCATCTTGACCATCTTTTCCATTGCGACCATCCTTTCCATTCTCACCATCTTCACCATCACGACCATTTTTACCATCCTCGCCATCTTCACCATCTTGACCGTCCTTACCATTGCGTCCGTCACGACCATCTTCGCCATCTTGTCCGTCCTCACCATCCTTACCATCTTTTCCATCTTTTCCATCACGGCCATCGCGCCCATCTTCGCCATTTTTACCATCCTTTCCATCATCACCATCGCGGCCCTCTTTACCATCTCTTCCATTTTTACCGTCTTTCCCATTTTTACATGGTTTACAAGGTGGTTCGCAATGTTCCTTATTGCAAGGTTTTTCCTTATTGCAATGATCATTATCATGCGTTTTACAAGGTTTTTTGTTTTTATCACGGCCACAATTTTGTGATTTCCTGTGCGAACAGGAATCGTCGTTATAGAAGCATTCGTTTTTGGGCATCTATATAATTTACCTAATACTAATTATTATTCAATAATAATAATTAGCTGCATCAACAAGTTACAAATTTTGTATTTGTATTCAGAAGCTTATAATCTTATTTTCATGGTTTTATTTTTTTTACATTTAAAATTTTCATCACGTATATATCCTTGGCTACATACAATGACACACCTTCTAGTCTTAGGATTCATTTCTTTACCTTCTGGACAAACCTTTTGTACCATTTCCTTAGGCACTTTAATGTTAACGCATCTTCCTGTAATAGGATTTCTTTCTTTTCCTTCAGGACAAGGTTCTAATAACTTTCTAGACAGTTTTATTTTAATACATTTACCTAAGTCGTTTTTCACATATCCTTCTGGGCAAGAACCTGGTGAAGTTTCAACTAAAAATCTATTTAGTTTTATAGATTTGGTAAATATTTTGTTACTTGGTTTTGTAATTATTGGAGAAACTGTATTTGAATCAACAACTAAGTGATCTCTTATTTTTTTATTGTGTTTTTGTAAAAGACCATGCTTTTCAAACAATAATTCCATATCTTGAATTAACATATCTATATTAGGCCTTAATCTTAACTCAGATTGAACCATACTTTTGAATAAAATTTCTAGATCATCTGCTAATTCTTTAGTTAAAAATCGTTTAGAATTATTCAACCAATACAGCATCGAAATACCAAGACCGAATATATCAATTGTATCAATCGAATGTGATAAGAATTGATCATATCCCATTTCAGCCATATCTTGTTTCAAAGTTCTCTCATATCCGCTTATATAATTCGCACATTCTTGTTGATACAGAGTCAAATCCTCTTTTTTGTCAAAAATATAATAAAAGAAGGTTTCAATGTGTGAATAATAATAATCGTTTTTTTTCTCAGCTATTTCTTTATTGATGTCTGACATTGTTTCATTTTGTTTTAGTGTTGATTTTACAAGACTATTAAATGTATCTTTATCATACAAATCTAATTCCCAAGGATAAGACCAGTGAAAAATTGCAAATTCATAGCGTGATGCATTTGCTTGTTTTATTATTTTCTTTTTAGATGCCATGAGACCAAAATCAATGTAGTTTAATCTGTTTTTTACTTCATCAAAAACAATATTTTGTGGTTTTAAATCGTGATGTATTAATCCGTGCTTTAAAAATATTTTGATTCCTTTAAAAAGTCGCAATGATTCCAACAAAAATCTCTCGCATTTTTCTCTAGACTCATCTGAAACAGGCCATGTCCTAACAAATTCTGTATATTTTTCAATATTTAATCCGCCGTTCTCCATAATTAATAATTTATAGGATTCGTTATTTAATTTTTTTAATACATCGCTACCTATTTTGCATTTTTGAATAGATTTTAAATTGAATATATTCTTATTATCAACAGCGCATTCTTCTGGTTCTCCTAAATAAAATTCATTGTTTTTATCAGCCTTTTTCATGTTTTTGTATTCCTTCAATTCAGTTTTGGCATCAGAGGCTTTTAAAATTTTGGATACTTTATTTTCGTAGTTTATTTCTGGCGAATCCTTACATTTTAAGCTTGGTTTATGGACACAGCCATATGTTCCTTCCCCAAATATTTCTGATACTCTATTTTGCATATTATGTATTGTTGTTTTATATATAATATGATTATTTTATTGATATGACTTAATTAATAGTAATTACTATAGTTTTTTCTTCTTTACATGTTTTTTTTTCTTTTTTCTTGCTTTCGCAAGGACATTCATAATGATGACTATGTTTAGATCGTCTGTATTCATTGCATGTATTATTTTTCGGACATCTATGATGATCATGATCGCAATTATGTGAACAATTATATGTTGATCTCTTTGTAGGGCATCTAGAGCATCTTGAACATCTTGAGCATCTGTAGTTTCTTACAGATGAACCCTCTGAATTTGAATCGTCGCCGCTCAAATACTGTTTAGATCTTGGCATATATATAAGCATGTGACTTCCTAAAACTAAAACATTTTATAATCAAGTTACTCATAGGTAAAATAGTAAACAAAAAATACCTATTCTAAAAATTGTAAATCTAGTAAAATTATTTTTTCACAGTGTATTTATATATGGGGAAAAGAAACATATCAATTAGGAAAAACAAAAAAACTAAAAACAAAAATAAGAATAAGAATTATAAAGGTGGTAGAACTATAAAAAAAATGAACTGTAGTCCAATGGTTGACAAAAAATCACCAGTAAAAGGAAGCTGTTTTACTGAAGATGTTCTCCAGTTATTAAAACAATCTTATAATAAACATCATGTAAATGATCCTATAGAGTCTGACAGCCCGAATAAAATTTGGAGTGAACTGAAAGAAAAATTAAAAACATGTGATAAAGAAGATTGTTGGCTAGATGAAATAAAAGATAAACGAACTAGAACAAAAATAGATCAATATATTTTTGCACCTGATCATCCCGATGAATGGAACAAAAATCCAGACGAATGGCTGTCTAATTTTGATATAGATAGTGTATTACAACAGTACATGGAAACATATAAAGATTTTTATGCACCACCATGTTCACCTATTGATTATGATGTTAAACCAAAGGAAATGAAGGGGAATTGCGTTTCTAATGAACTTTGCAATTTTAGTTTAGAGAACCATATGAAGAATGGGAAACGTAAATTTGGAATTGTGTTTAATTTATCTCCGCATACTAGTGGCGGTAGTCATTGGGTATCTGTATATGTGGATACAGTAGATAAATTTATTTTCTACATGGATAGCGCGGGTAACAAAATCCCTGGTAAAATACAAGATTTAGTGAATACACTCACACAACAAGGTTTAGAGATGAATCCAGCAATAGAATTTAAATACTATGAAAATTATCCATTAGAACATCAAATGGGGAATACAGAATGTGGAATGTTTTCTTTATTCTTCATAATTAGTATGTTATCGAATAAAGCAGATAAGAAAGTATTCCATAGTGCGGCAGAAAAAATAGGATTTTTCATAAATAGGCGAATTCCCGATAAATACGTGTTTCGATTCCGTAAAATCTATTTTAATGAGAAATAATTTATCTTAATAATATAGTATGTCATCCGAAAAAGAAAAAACTAAAAAAGAAGAAGATAAAAAGAAACAATTAAGCAATTACATAACCACAAAATTATATGGTGTTCCCTTCGTCAATAACCAAGGTTATAAAATAGGAAATTATATTGTGTTAATAAACAAAGATAAATTACCCTTTTCTAGTACTGACCAAGTAGATCATTTTCTTTTTAATTTATTTGCTTATGTAAAAAATGTAGGTGCGCCGCAAGATAAACAAGTACCTATTGATGAATTTTTTAAGAACGATAAGGATTTCTTTTCCTTTATGCCTATAAAATACTTAACAAAGGAAGAAGAGGAAGAAAAGAAAAGAAAAGAAGAAGACGAACAAAAAGTAAAATACAAGAGTGTTTTTGAAACTGCAGCTGCTGTCGCTAAAGATCGTAAAAATCAAGAAAAAAAACAGAAAGCAAATGAAGAAATAGCTTCTAGATCTATCAACGATATAGATGGTGGAGCAAAAAAACGTAAAAACAAAAGAAAAACTAAAGCTAAGAAATCAAAAAAGCGTAGAACTAGAAAATCGCGTAAATAATATAAATGCAAAGGAATTTATATTATTACTATGACTGTTTACATATCTACTGAAAATCAAAATACTCTATGGAACGTAATACAGAAGAATCCTGATGTAACTGAATTTTTTGCGAAAAATAGATCACAATTAACCAAAGAAATGTGGTTTAAATCCATTTTAAGAATATTTTATAATGAGAATCAATATCGAAAATTTACAAAACCAGAGTTGTTTGAGATAAACAAGCAGACAATTACTTACATGGTAAATGACATAAGACGAAAAAATGTTGATATGGATGAAACGCAAAAGCAAATTAATACAAATAGCTTACCTAGCAATGTAAATATAGCAAACGATAATAATCAATTTTTAAAATCATATTCTGTAATTGAAAACAAAGTAGACAAAATAGGTAACAAATATGCTGAGAAAGAGAGTGAATATAATGCATTGTTTGATAAGAAAGTTCCAGAAGAAATTAATTTTTCAGAGAAACAAGATACACCGCTACCCAATATGGAAGATTTAATAAAACAGCATTTAAGAGAACGAGAAGAAGAAGTTATAAAATACGCACCATTACCATTAGCTATACCAACGATTTCTGCAAATACACAACCAAATGTACCGAATCCTATTACAAATAAATTAAAAATAGAGAATTCGTCAGAATCTGTTAATATCCAGGTTGAAGAAATAGATGAAGTTCAAGAATCTAAAGATAAAAAATCAGTAAAATGGTCAGATGATTCTTATAAAGAGCTCATTGAAAAACAACAAAATGAAATTGATTCATTAAAAACTTACATTGAAACTCTAACTGAAAAAATTAAAAATTTAGAAGGAAATTCACAATTATAAATAAAATATGTATTTAATATATAATGTCTACGTTGAAATCTATACTTAAGAAAAAACCAAGTTCTCATAACAAAACAAAAAAACGAGTTTTGATTAATCCTAATTTTAATGAAATAGCAGAAGATAAACCTGAACCAATCACCGATATATCTAAGCATGAAAGATGGACTAACAAAACCGATGAAAAAATGAATAGAGAACAAGTAAGAAACAGCAGATCTAGATTTTCTGCAGCTAGAAAACAAGCACCTATGTTAGCTGCAAAAAGTGCTAGAAGACGATTTAATATTCCTTCACCTGATCCTCCCGAAAACAGGATTACTGTATCTAGAAGAGGTAGGATTGATCCAGTTGTAGCTTCTGCCCCTGGTAGACATAGATCCGCACCTGTACCAGCAGAAGTACAAAAGACCGGTGCTGTGAGAAGAATGGTAAATTCAGTAATGGGTTTGTTTGGAAGAAAAGGTGGTAGAAAAACCCTTAAAAATAAACGTAAATAATATAAACATTAACAATATAAAACTTTTTTAATAATTAAATATATAATGGAATTATTAAAAAACACACTATACATTAATTTAGAGCATCGTACAGACAGGCTAGAACATGTAAAGCTTGAATTAGCAAAAGTTGGTATTGAAGGTGAACGTGTAAATGCGGTTAAGGCAAAAATAGGAGCAATTGGTTGTACATTAAGTCATATTCGTTGCTTAGAATTAGCCAAACAACGTGAATATGATCAAGTATTTATTTGTGAAGATGATATTACGTTCACGGATCCCAAACTGCTGATAAAAAACCTAACCAAATTTCACGAAGAGGACGGTTGCATGTGGGATATGATTATTATTGGGGGTAATAATGTACCACCTTACCAACGTATAAATAGTAATTGTGTTCGTGTTTTTTATTGCCAAACCACAACAGGATACATTGTAAAAAAATCTTATTATGATACTTTAATAAAGAATTTTAAAGAAAGCGCCAGTATGTTAATGAAAAATCCTACAGAAGAAGGTAAGAAGAAATATGCCCTAGATATTTATTGGAAGAAATTACAGATGCAAGATTTTTGGTATATGATTACACCACCTACTGTAACTCAATACGAAAACTATAGTGATATTGAAGAACGACACACTGATTACAAACATCTGATGTTGGACATGGAAAAAGAATGGTATTTTGCTCAGTTTAAGCAGAACTAATTTTTTAAATGTAAAAAAGTAGATAAAATCGACTTGTTTTTTTGTTCATATTCTAATGTTCTCAATGTGGATTTGTATTCTTCTTGCATAATACGCTGTTTAAATTGTTCCTCTTGCTGAGAAAGCATTCTTTCTGCCTCTGTTTTGTCCAATGGATTAAGCGTTTGTTGACCGCGCGCTTGCATGTATTGCTCAGTAGAATGATATATAGGTACCTTGCTAATATCCTTTTCACTTACTGCTAAGATGCTTTGATCTTTATGGACTTTTCGTAAATCATCGAATTTTAATTTACTAAAAGGGTCGCATTGCACATATTCATCCGTTTCCTGATCGTACAATCTAGATCCAGAACCAGGATTTGTATGTAATGTCTCTACACCACGGTATCTGGATAATACGGAAGTATTTTGCTGCTCTTTCATTTTTTCAAACATAATACCCATATTTTGTTTATTTACTTCGCCGTCGACTTTGTACGTGGATTCATCTTTTGTGAACCAATCATTACGACTAGAATCCAATTTGACAGCCATGTTATCATCATATAATTTATTAAATATCGAATTAAATTCACTAGCAGTCATTTCTTTCACTACTGATTTAACCTGTTTTACAGCGGATTTATTAATTCCGTTGATATTGATTGCTTCATACTTTGGTTCTTCAGTAGGAAGTTCCTGATTTTGTTTTTGCTGGTTCTCGTAGAATCGAACTACAATATCAAATGCTTTTTTATAAAAAAGGAAATATTCTGGATTTAAACCAGATTTATCAGGGTGGGTCATAAGAACCGTTTTTTTGGCTCTTTTCAAATCTTCAGAAGTTGGATTATAAGATAAATGAAAAAGTTCTAGTATTTCTGATAACTTATACATATGAATATTAAGATTATGGGATTCTAGGTTGGACATTATATTATGTATAAAGCTATTTATTATACATAATAAACAAAATATAGATTCTTAAATATTATGGAGAATCTTTATCGAAAAAAGTTTTTTTCCTAGAACTACTACGATTTCTTCTTTTTTTTGATGATGACTTTGCAGGAGATATTGACATTCTTTTAGAGGAAGACATTTTTGCTACCTTCGCACTATGTTTCGATGCTGATAATACTCTTTTTCTAGTGTTTTTAATAACATCTCTTGTTTCAATTGGAATACTTTTTGTTTCTTTTAATTTATCACATAAACTTTTGTATTGGGCAATTTTTTTAGTAAAACTGGTATCACGATGTAAAGTTTTGTACTTAGTGCTATCACATGTAATTGTAGAAGAATAATAATTGTTTAAATCGTTGACAATAGTTTTGTAAGAAGTCTCTCTATCTATTCCATCAACATAATTATTTTGGATCTTTGATTCTTGTTCATATTCAAAATTCTCATAATTATACATATAATCAACTGAAATAATAAATTGAATTATTGTTTTTACATAATTTTTATCAAATTCTACAACTCCATTCTTTTTAATAGTATCAATATAATCTAAATGTATACGTAGTGAATCACCTTTTCCTCTAGGAGTTTCCACCTGATTTAAAAAGCTAGTCCTAAATACTTTCATTCCATATTGTAAAATTTTGTATTTCTCACTAAATTTTAACTCATCTATTTTTACAACTCTTCCAAAATCTATAACAAAAATTTTATATTTATCAGAACCTTCTATTTTTTTAACCATTATGTTATTACCATGTAGATCGCAATGCACTATCCTACATTCATTATACAATCTTATTATTTGAAAAACAGCTTCTTCACATAATTTTTGTTTTTTTAAAGGAGTATCTTCGATCGTATTTTCATCTTCTATAAAATCATATACATCGTAAAAAGTTTTATATGTTGCGGCTGATTCCATAGAAATCATACCTAATTTACAATGATCATTAGCATCGAGTGCAGATTTTATGTACAAAATCATTTGTTTAGATTCATCATTATTATTACATTTAGATTCTAATAAATCTAAAAAACGCATTTTCGTTGCGTCAAATACAGCAAAATCTATTAATGCAGGACATATAGGCTGCCCTTTTGATAACGTTTTTTCATATATTTGACTTTGTAAAATTGCTTCATTCTTAAAATCTTCATGGGATTCCATTTCTTTCCCAGAAACGCCTTTTTCATTGTATTTTTCTTCGTAATCTGGTAAATCTTTATCATCTTCGTCTTCATTCAAAATGGCTAATTTTATGATTATAGTATCTACTGGTATATCAAATATATTCGTTGTGCTATTCAACCCATAAAATTCAGTATCTTTTTCTTCTAAATTATTAATATGAAGTTTAAAAACAAAACCTTTTAGTGATTTATAAGAAATACTAGTTATTTCGCAGCCCGGATGATTAATAAATTGGAATAATGAATCAAAATTATCTTTTCCTAATGTTTTATTTACAACACCGCCAACCATAGTTTTTTGTCTTTTTTTCATATTATGATTCCCTTGATATAAATAATAGGTTATTTTTTTATGGACAATAACAAATTATCTTGGTTGGTCGTTGAAAATGATAACTCTTTTTTACTTGACCACAATCTGTACATACAAATGTTTTTACGACCTTGTAATTTTTCATTGTTTCCATGTAAATCAAAACTTCACACTTTATAAAATTCTCATAACGTGATGGTATTTTACGTATGGCACATTTCTCTATATTTTTGATAACAATCTTTTTTTGCTCTTTTGTTCGAATAATGATGTCTTGAAAACAGAATTCCTTTATGTATTCTGTAATATCAGTTGGTAATGGTAAATTATTTATTAGAATCTGTTTTGTTAAACACGACATATTGAATAAAACCAATAAAAAAAGATGTAAAGTATTCAATTTTTCTAATTATACAAATGTAACGATCATACGAGATAAATCGGTGTTTCCAAGTACATCATTTCTAGGGGTTTTTGCGAAATCGATATTATTCTTTGTGTTTTTTGTGGGACGAAATCCAGATTCAGCTAGAAACATCATGATTGCCTTGCGGGTCTGCCAAGTTTCTTCTTTTCTGCGTAAGATCTGACTTGGATGAGGACCATCTTTCCACCATTTCTCCAATTGTGATCTACCGTATGATTGAATGTTAACATCTCTTACTAGGTTAATTGAATCGTCTAAGTAATTAGCTAGCGCATCTTGATTATTATTATTCTTAATTCTAATATCAGCACCTACTGACAAAAGATATTTACAAATATTCATGTAGTTATGCATAGATGCAAAGATTAATGGCGTACTACCATTCCACACAAGCTGATTTACATCAGCTCCACGACCCACAAGGTTCTTTACCATGTTTAAGTCATTCCTACTCACAGCAAACATTAAGACATTGTTATCCACAGGACTTTTGGCGTTAATATTTGCGCCAGAGTTGAGCAAATGCTCTACTAACTTCCACTGTGATTTAGCAGCTGAATAAACTAAACAATGGTCGATAAACTCGCTGTAGAATTCTATATGCGTAATTTTTTGTAAAAGGGCATTTACACCGGCAATGTTACCCTTTGAGCATGGCTCAATGCAATCATTCCAAAACTGATTTGCGGACATTTCTCTCACGTTTTCTAACGTTTTTCTAACGGTTTTAAAGTTCTTTTTGCTTGTTTAATTAAAATATAATTCAGAAAAAAGTTTTCAATTTTTTATGTTTAGCGTTATAATATAAATTATATTTTGTTCATTAAATACATAATGTCGTCGTTGCCAATAATAACTGATATTTCAGATAGAAACCACTTCGCAGGTTTATTAAAAAGTAATCCAGGAATATTTTTAATAAAATTTGGAGCAGAATGGTGCAAACCTTGTAAATCTATCAATGATGGTGTCAAATCATATTTTGAAAGATTACCGTCAGATGTTCAATGTGCAATAATTGATATAGATAAAAATATAGATTTGTATTCATATTTAAAATCCAAACGTGTTATTAATGGAGTTCCTGTTATTTTATGTTATGTAAAGGGTAATTTATCACATGTCCCTGATGATATCATTATAGGTGCTGATAAAAAACAAATAAACGATTTTTTTATTAGATGCAGTAAACTAGCGGGAAATTAAGGTATCTATTTACGATAAAACTCTGTCAAATCAAGCGTGTTTTCAAGAAATTCTAGAAAATCTTGGTTTTCTAAAAATTCTACATTTTTACCGTCAAGGACATTTTCAAATAATACAGTAAAGTTCTTCAATTCGTACAAATTGTGCTTATCATATTTGTAAATATAATTATAACTATGATATCTGTAACCAAACCATTGGTAGAAACAACCAGAATATTTTTTATCATATTCTGTATCGAGTAATCTTTGTATAACCTTTGGAATATTTTCTTCAGCTGCATATTCTATTGTATTTGGCATGTTAATATGTCTTACAAAGTTACAAATATAGGAATCTTTTTTGGGAATCTGATACTCTTCACATAAAGTTACAAATAAATCTACAAGTTTTGTTAGGAATGATTTATCACATAGTTTATCGAACAAAATTACATTTGTGTTTTCACAGACAAATAAGTCCAACAATTTTTTTGAACTCATTCTTGATTCGATTTTTGAAAAATCATCAATTACAATGACAACTATATTCTCCTTATCGAAATCACTTTGAATAAATGACGGAAGCATTTGATATAAAGAATTAGTTCGTTGTTGTTTTCTTTTTGTTTCATCATTGTTATTAAATGAAACGGTTGAACTGTTTAGTTTCCCGCCAATTGAAATGTAGAGACAATCAATAGGTCCATTAATAAAACATATTTGATCTATTAATTGGTGCAACAAAATAAGATTTCCATCTATTATTTCATGAATTCTTTCATTGGACATTTCGTTACTGTTTGTCATACTTAGATTTATTTGAAACAATTTCAATTTTGTATGAAAATCGTTTAAAACCCAGGTTGTTTTTATATTTATAATTAATATGAATTATAAATATACTGCTATAATTATAGAACCCAGAAAACATAAGGCACTCGAATTTGTATTAAACAATGTATGTGATTGTTTATCTAATGAATGGAAGATTGTTCTATTTCATGGCATCAATAATGCTGATTATTCAAATAATATTATTAATAAATTAAATCTTTTGTATGATAATAGAATTAATACTGTAGATTTAGTGGTTGAAAATTTAAATTTGATAGAATACAGTAAACTCTTAACAACAAAATCAATAATTTATGATCACATTGATACTGATGTATTTTTAGTATTTCAAACCGATTCGATGATTTTCAAAAAAAATGCATATTTATTAGATACATTCTTAGAATATGATTACGTAGGATCACCCTGGTTAGTTACTAATTATTTACCAACTTCAAATTGTGATTTTATTGGAAACGGTGGTTTTAGTTTAAGAAACAAAAATAAAATGCTCGAAATTATTAAAAAAAGAGACTGGAATAGCATAGAAGAAAATGATAACAGATATGAAGATTTATTTTTTTCAACAAAATATAGCGACGTATCTGTCAGAAAACCAGAATATAAAAAAGCATGCTCATTTAGCGTAGATGAAGTTTTCTCCGAAATTTGTTTTGCTTGCCATAAACCATGGGTTCATAATCACTATAATTTGTTTAAAACAAATTATCCTGAGGTTGAATTACTTTTTAACTTACAAGAAGTAGAATTAAATTAGCTTATTTTCTTTTTTTTTTAAGGGATTTGTTTTTTCTCTTTTTACCACCTGCTAGTTTGTTTTCTGGTGCCGGTACAGGGTTGGGTACTTCAGGAACAGGTTCGGCTACTGGAACTTCTTCAGGTACAGGAGAAAATGGGGAGACAGGAATTATAGGTGAAACTGGAACTACAGGTACGTTTTGATTAGGTTCTTCATTTTCAGGATTTGTGTTCAAAACTTTAGTGCTGTCTGATAAAGTCGCATATGCTAACACTAATGTAGTAACGCCTATCATTGCATAAGCAGTATAAGGTATAACTTCATTGGTAGTAGTGTCAAGCATTTATATTCTATATTCTATACTATAAAAACATATTTTTTTAAGATGAAAAACAAAATACTAACGTTTTATATTTTGGCATATCCAATTACAGCACATGCGATGCGTTTTCCCGCATGACCTGTAATTTTACTATCGGGAAAAGAGCCTTCACCACAATCATCTTTATCAGCATGTATTATAAGACCTCTTCCAATTATATTGCATTTCGTACCTCTTAATTTGATCATTTTATCTACAGTTTTGCATTTTGCGATTCCATTTTCATCCGTTTTTAAATTCCCTAAATCACCAACATGCCTTTCCTTGGAATCTGGTCCACCATGTGATTTGTTAAAAGGATTAAAATGAGCACACATGCTTTCACATTGTTCGCTCATGTCTCCACATTCATGTACATGGAATCCGTGGAAATCATTTTTCTTAAGACCATATATTTCAATTTCAATAATTACAGAATCTGTTTTTAATTCTTCTGTAAATTTTACTATACCTTTTACCTTTTTACTATTAAATACAGCTATAGCAGATATAGGAATTGACATATATATATATATATTAATGATAATATTCTTTATTTCTTTTCTAAGTCAAAGTCAATCGTCCAATCTTTGTACAAATCACCTTCATTTAAGTTACTCGCAATAGAAGAATCTTTAAAAATCTTATCATATTGTTCAATATGCTTTAATTTGTCAGGAGTTGATGTAAAATTATTTTCTAACTTCCTCAATAATTCTGCTTGTATATTGAACTTTGTAATATTTATAAGTACTTCGTTATCCAAATCTTTCGATGAATAATTGTATCTATTATCGCAGCCATCACCTATATAATTAGAAACATATCTATTTTTACCATCTGATAAAAAATCGCTATATGAATAAGCATTATTAAAAGTATAAATAAATCGCCTTGACTGTAAAAACATACTTAAAAAAAAGCTCTTCCACATTTATATATTAATAAAATGATAAATTTAAATCATTATATTAATTGTTCTTTTTTATAATTATCTTAATTGGTAAACCGGGTTTTAATTTCAGCGCACTTGTTTGTCCACCTTTCTTTAGCTAGCTGACTAACAGTTGTCTTTAAAACACGCTCAAATTGTTCTGGGCTATCAAAAAAGAATGTTACTGATTCTGTACTTTTAACTCCACAAACTAGCTTGGCCTTGTAAAAAAGGTGTTCGTAAAGAGTTCCTACTCTGAATTCCTTGTACCTTGATCCAGTTACCGCATCACGGACTAGAGTTCCTGGGGCATCACCTGTAGAATAAAGCTCAATCTGAGACTTGTCGAATCTATCACCTATCTTTATCTTATGATATCCCTTGTCTATTTGCTTCAACTCCTCGTATTGCTTTCTTTGCTTCTTTCTAATAGTACTAACTGATGAAAAATCAGTGGAATCGTCTGCAAATCCATCTCTGGCATTAAACATAACAAATTCCCCTTCATCATCTTCCTCATCGTTGTAGTATTGAAATCCTTCGTCGAAAGACATTAAAAAATGCGGGAGCTTTTAAAATTAGTATATTGCTTCTAACTTATATAATATTCATGTTTATCCTTTATATTATTTTTGAATTTAATTTATACAAAATGCTCTGTTGATTTGCTGTAAAACTTTTGTTTCCAATAAATTTATATTAATCTTACTAATACTTTGGTTCTCATCCGTATGGAGTTCACCCGATTCTATTTGATCAATTGACCAACCATTTTCTGATATGTAATTAAAATAGGGAATCGCGTCTATCATAATATCCATGTCACTCTCCTCTTGCTCACTGTAAATTCCTATAAAATTGGATCTCTTTGAAAGATGAAGAGTTATAATGTAAACAATGTGATTCTTTACTGTTTTTAAATCACTGTTTTTTTGATACTTGTTGAACATGTTGTTCTTAAACTTGACATCTTGCATAGATCTAACGAATTTTTGATGCTCTCTGTAGCCGATTTCATTGAAATTGACCATCGAATCAACATACTCTTGAAATGTAATTTGTTCATAAACATTTGAAAGACGGTTCTGATCGTATTTTTCCATCTTATTAGACAAATAAATGTAATATTTGAGTAAATTATTGGTGTTTATTGTTGAAAATACATTGTCCCATACAAACTTGTGATTCTTGTAATACAACAGATTTGACTCAAACACGTAATTTGACGGGTCTGTCAATTTATTTATTTCGTTACAATATTGCATGTAACAAGAATTTACCAAAAAGGATTTGATAAAATGAATATATTCTGCTGAATGCGACATGATTACTTGCTTTAAGATAAATAGATGATTTATGTTTATAATCAATTTTTTATTTTATCTATTATTATTATATGTCTTTCTTAAATAGCAAATTAAAGAAATCAGTTAGTGAATATTTGAATAGTGAAGATCTAGTTAGTGCAACGTTGTATGATGATGAAGACGAAACAGATAATGATAAGGAGATTATTGTAGAGGATATTAAATTAATAGAACAAAAAGAAAAAGAATATCATTATTTAAACAATGATGATTTGTCGATTCAATTTGGATTTAATAGGGATCTTAAAAAAAAATATTTGTTGAATGTTTTTCTGTATCAAATGAACAAAACATTAGAAAAACCTTTTTTAGAATTTTATTTGGAAGATAGAAATGGAACATATCAGTTTTTACAAAAAAGTATTGATCCTGCTGTGTTTAAGAATGTAGTTGTAGAAGACGATAAAATTGAGGAAGTTCCTTTGCCAGTTCCTGTACCTGTTCCTGTACCTGTACCTGTTCCTGTTCCTGTAGAAAAGCCTATTGAAGAACCTGTTCCGTTTACTGAGCCTGTTGAAGAACCTGTTACAGTTACTAAACCAGTTGAAGAACCTGTTACAGTTACTAAACCAGTTGAAGAACCTATTACAGTTACTAAACCAGTTGAAGAACCTGTTCCAGTTACTAAGCCTGTTGAAGAACCTGTTCCAGTTACTGAGCCTGCTGAAGAACCAGTTACTGAACCTGTTGAAGAACCTGTTATAGAACCTGTTCCTGAGCCTGTTCCTGAGCCTGTTTCTGAGCATGTTGAAGAAACTGTTCCAGTTACTAAGCCAGTTGAAGAACCAGTTACTAAGCATGTTGAAGAAACTGTTCCAGTTACTAAGCCAGTTGTAGAAACTGTTACTGAGCCTGTCGTAGAACCAGTTCCTGATCCTGTTGAAGAACCTGTTCCTGAACCTGTTGAAGAACCTGTTCCTGAACCTGTTGAAGAATCTGTTCCTGAACCTCTTGAAGAGCCTGTTCCTGATCCTGTTGAAGAGCATGTTACAGAGCCGGTTGTTGAACCTATAACTGTTACTGAGCCAGTTGCTAAACCTGTTACAGTTACTGAGCCAGTTGTTGAACCTGTTACTGAGCCTGTCGTAGAACTTGTTCCTGAGAAAGTTGTAGAATCCATGCCTGAGCTAGCGGTAGAAGCTATTCCTGAGAAAGTTCAACCACCACCAAATAAATTAGTAGAAGTTCAACCATTTAAGACCATAGGTGGAGAAAATGAAGATCAAGACGTGGAAGAAATATTTTTATCTCAATGCACAGACTTAATAAATGCAAATTTCAAAGAATTACAAACTAATTACAAAGGTTACATTGAAATAGAAGATGTAATTTATGCAGTTTACGAAAATGTAGGTGAAAAAATAAAATCAAGACCCGGATCAGAATTAGCTTTAATAGATGAAATAACAACCAGAAAAAAAATAATAAATAATTCGGTTAATGATTCTGTAGTGAAATTATTTGAAAGTGAACCAATATTGTTAGATTTAAAAGATGAAGACAATAATACACTAGAAAATCCAGTTGTTTTATATTTATGTAAAAATAATGGAAAATCTTATGAAAATGTTGTATCAGATTCGTCTACAGAAGAAATTGATACGCAAATTAATCACGAAGTTTTTGGAAACGTATATTTATTTACTAAAGAACCTATTGCCAGTACAGGATCGTTTTTTAGCTTTTTTAGTGGAGCTAAAAAGGTAAAAAGATATGCGTTATTTTTAGATGACAAAACGGAGATAGAAAATGGCGAAAAGAAATTATCTGATTTCATGAAAGAAACAAACCAAACATCAGCTAATTATGAAAACTTTTCATGTATACAATTTAAAGAGAATGGCATCACATATTGGGCTGTGAAATCAAAACTGCTATTCACAGAGTTATAAAATCGTTATACAAAATCATCATTCATATATTTTTCTAAAAAGTCATCTAATGAATTAATATCGACCTCATCTTTTACGTTATCATAAATCTCATCACGTAAAGGTTTTCTACTGAACATTTCTTCAAATGAACTAATATATTTTTTTATTTTTACGAGATCTATTTCATATTTCATTCGATTAACTTCACTTTGTTTTCGCAATGATTCTAATTCGTCAAACATTTTTTTAGATTTTTCAGCGTCTTCCTTATGCTTCTTTTTAATTTCCTCATCTTTTTCTTTTATTGCTAGTTGTTGTAATTCAATTAAATTGTTTTTTGCAATCAAATTCTCTTCTAAAATTACACTATCTCCGTCACTTTCAGATTCATCATCTCTGCCCTGTAAATACCACTTATTACGAACTTCACTAACGCTAACTATCGTATCGCAAATATCAGGTTTCTTTAATTTCTTAAAATTACGGATACTTTCTTCATCTTTACCCTTAAATTTTGTATTAAATTCATGTGTAATTTTCTCCGGAATCATAGGACTTGTTTCCATAAGACGATCAAATTCTTGACGACATAATTTAATAAATGGTCCGGCATCCATACGTTCGTCTGGAATCTTGGCTAACTCTATACGAATATTACGTGCAAATTTATCCCATGCAATCGATGAAACGCGATGTCCCTCATTTAATTCAGATATTTTCAAATATTGCTGGATGGTGGTAAGAATACCTATAAAAATATTTATTGCTCCAATCGCCATAGGAGAATATGTTTGATATTGTAAAGGTAAACTTGTTTGTGCGAATGAAGCAGTACCACTAACAGTGGACAAAACAATAGCCGGTATGGTAAACCAAGCATGCATATATGCAAACTTAGCATGTGCTCGAGAATTCAACCATTTATAACATTGTGCTACATCACACCATTCCACTAAGATTTTCTCATTTTCTTCAGACCAATGAACCTTTTTTACCATATTCTCTACATTCGTATCGGCATTTGAACGAGTTTTTTTATTTTCACTGGAAACAGAATCTCTGTCACTTACTGATTTTGTCATTACACTTTCTACATTATAGTTAGAAAATTCAATTTAGAAAAATTTAAATTTATAAGAATGCAACTATTCCTCCAAAAATACCAGATAAATGCATCAGAAAATGATAAAATATGTGAGAATTAGAACACCATTCCTTACGGGAATGTTTGTTGCTTAACCTTGCAAAACTTATAAAGAATAAATAAAGTAAAAAGAATATATTTTCATTATAAGGATCTACATCTTTAATAAACGCAACGTACAAGAAAACAGTAACGACTGAAAGCTTTGCAAAAAAACCATCTATCTTATGAATTATTGATTTGCTTATTGGATTATGCCAGAACAATACAGAAAATATGAAATTACAAACTAATAACATTGACATATATTTTTCATAAAAGTTTGATGTTGTCTCTTCAATAAACAATACAATATTTAAATAGGGTAACAAGAATAAGCAAGATGAAAAAATTAAAATCTTATGTAAATTCATATTATTATTATAATATATAATCATACATTTTCCAAAATTGTTTTACCTACATACACGTCTATCATTTTTTGTTTCCATTCATCATTTATGTCGTAAATATACCGTTTCATTATAATTTCTAAATCAATCCAACAACTTCGGCCTAGTAAAACTTCAGGTGCTTTGTAAAAACAATCCCTAATGTAACGCAATAATTCTTCTTTGAATTCTTGTTGTTCGGGCGGTATCATTGATAAAAGATGAATTGCAATAATCCTAGAATTTCTTGGCAAAACATTATCATTATTTACCATAGTTATAGTTTATAATCTATAATTATGATTAGGTGTTTATTTCAATTTTTTCAGCTTTCGATTTTTTCTTTTCCTTTTCCTTTACAATAGAGTTTGACGAAAGGTCTACATTGAGAGATGGATCGATAATATTTAATGATACATCCACAACTTTTTTCGTAATTAGCTTACTTTGTTCATGTAAAAATTCAGAATCTTCCAAAATGTTATCTATTCTAACATCTTCGCCTATAACAAAAAATCGCTGTAATTTTTCTTGTTCTCCAATATCTTCAATTGTAAATGTACGATTTATATTTATATTTTCATCTATCTCTCTATAAAATTCTTGCATTTTTATAAAAAGACGATTCAGCTGTCTTTTCTGTGATATGTGGAAAAAGGATACATAATTTAAATAAAGAGAAATTTGTTGTTCTAATAATCGATTTTCATATTGCAATGTGTTTAAAAAATTAGAGATAGAGAACCCTATTCGGTGATTTTCATTGTATTGATCGACTGATTCCATTTTATTGTTTAATTGAAGATATAATTTATTAATTAATAATAATATATTTGAGTGTACATCCTTTATATCTTCCAATTTATATTCCTGAAACGGTTCCAAATCCTTATATACAGGATAAGATTTGAGTTCAAATTCATTTATATCTAAATCCGATTTGTTCTCTTTAACGAATGAAATAATGATATTATAAAGTTTAAAATAATCACAGTAAGTTCTATTATTTATAAGAGAACGTGATCGATCAATATGTTCTAATTCCATAGAAAAAGTTTTATATTGAAAATAAAATGAATCCAGACAAAACAAAAAGATTTTTTTACCATTTACTTTTACCAATTCATTGTATTGAATCTTAAGTTCAGATAATTTTTCACTAACAACTAATTTTATTTTAGTTATTTCTTTTTTTAAAGTGAGAATATTATCGAAATCTGTTTTAAGTTTTTCAATAGCAAACGCATGATTATGATACATTATTAATATAGATTTAGAAATTATTGAATAGAATAAATCCAATTACTAAACCATTAGTTAAAAACAATTAAATATAAATTATTTATATTTAATAATGAAATGATTGTAAGTCCAATTTATCACAATGATGTAATACATGTAATGGACGCGATAATAATAGATGATGGACATGATTGCACAGAAGCAGTTCCTCTAGAGCAACAACCTGTAAGAAACTGTGACAGTTACAAAATATGCTATAATAGATGTAAAAAATGCCTGTTTATATTTTTTATATTAATATTCGTTTGTGGTTTTATATTTTTTATACTGCTTGATGGGATGATTTTTTTTAATTAACTATATATAGCAGAAACAGTACGTCCATCATTTTTTCTAGCATAAGCACTTTTGTTCAGATCTAGAGTAGAAAAACAGCGGATTAAAAATCTATCATTACCATCAAATTTTGGATAAAAAGTAGAACGTCCATGAACAGCTCTACGATTATCTATAAATATTATTTCTCCTTTTTTTAAATTGTATGCAATTCTATGCTTGTAATAAATATCTGTAATTTTGAGTACCATTTTTTCAGAGTCATCATCTATTCCTTTCATCAAATCCTGATCAAATTGTAAATTTAAGTTGCCTAGTTCACCATTAATAATTGGCATAGGTCCACGTGTGTCGCCTTTTATAAATTGGTGCCCATTGATTTTGAAAGATAGATCTACATCAGTTTTCCAATTTGGCTTGCGTAGAATTTCAAATTCTTCTTTACTTACATTATCAATGATGTATTTAATTGGTAAAATATAAGTAAATGCATTATCGTCACCACGTAAGCACGCTAAACTAAGATAATCGGGTCTCAAATCAGAAAAAGCTTGTTCAGTATGTATTTCTAATTCTACTTCACTACCCATACTAGTTTGATTTTTAGCCATGTTTTTTATGGGAACAACATCTTGAAATAATTGCCCGTAGCATTCTGCTTCATATGCTATCATTTCGCTAAAAAATTGAATAAGAATGCTTTGTATTTTAGCTAATAATGTTTTTTCTCCAATTTTGTAATAATTTTTAGGAGGCGTAATTGGCAATGAAATATTTTCCATATTTATTGTTTTTATTATTATAAAACCAGTTTCAGAGCCATGGTTAGCAAACTTTACTAATTCATGTTTTATACGTAAAGGAATAAAACTGGAAAGTGTTTTTGCTTCTTTACAAAATAATTCTTGATCTGTAGAAGGATTATTGTAAAGTAATTTTGCTATTTTTTTTAATGTTTTTATTTCATCATTAGTTAGTTCAATAATACACATAATATAAGATAAAAAAAGATAAAAAAGATTAAATTATAACTATAATATATATGATTTACGATACAATTATTATTGGTGGCGGTATGGCAGGGCTATACTATGCCTATAAAATTAGAAAAATGAATCCAAGACATAACATATTACTTTTGGAAGGAAATGACCATTTAGGTGGAAGAGCTGGAAATGTACAATTTCATGGTGAATCTATACCTATAGGAGCAGGAATAGGAAGAAAGAAAAAGGATATTTTATTGATGGAATTATTAAAAGAACTTAATGTTCCATTTCATGAATTTATGGTAAATTCCCAATATGCGGATACAATTCATCCATCTTGTCGGGTGAAAGAAATGTTTCTTTTCTTAAAAAGAGAATATAACGACTCTACTGACAGATCCAAAACATTTCATCAATATGCTAAACCTAAATTAAATTTGGAATTTGGGAGAGATGCTTATGAGAACTTTATTATATGTGCCGGATATACAGATTATGAAAATGAGTGTTGCACAGATACATTACTTCATTATGGTTTTGATGACAATTATTCTGATTGGGCAGGATATGGGTTTTCATGGAATTCGTTGATTGCTGCATTATCTAAAGAAATTGGATCGCAGAATATAAGGTTATCAAGTAATGTTTCAAAAATAAACAAAATTTCTGATGATCAATATGAAATTGTTAGTCATAGAGAATCCTTTTTAACAAAAAAAGTTGTTATCGCCACAACTATAGATAGTCTAAAAAAATTGTTACCAAATAAATCTATTTATAACCAAATAAAGGGTCAGCATTTCTTACGTATGTACGGAAAGTTCTCACCGTCTTCTATAGAAATAATGAAAGAAAAGTGTTCAAAAACAACTGTAGTGCCAGGTCCTATTCACAAAATCATCCCTATGAATGTGGATAAGGGTATTTACATGATTGTTTATACTGACAATAAAGGAGCAAAAACTTTGGAAAAATACATAGAAAATACTGTAGAAAACAGAGATGTTTTATGTCAGTTATTAGAAATAGCACTTGATATACCTGAAAACAAATTAGAACTAGTAGATATGGTTGATTTTTATTGGGATACAGGTACTCATTATTACAGCCCGATCAAAGGAGAATATAATAATCGTAAAGAGTTTATACTTGATGCTCAAAGGCCCTACAAAAACATGTATGTTGTTGGAGAGTTAATTAGTTTGAAACAAGGATGGGTTGAAGGCGCATTGGAAAGTGTAGAATCAGTTTTGAGAGACTTGGAAGAAAATTAAGGTTGTAAAAAATTGAAAAATATATTTTAATTATAATTTATAATATATTTGCTCTCTTTTGTAAGAATGTCTTGCTCTATTTTGTCTTCCGATATCTTGATTCACAGAAATCAGGATACTCTTCCACTCACTGATTTTCCTAGTAGTGAGTATTTTGGTATTGTTAGTGCAAAGGTATCTAAAACAAAGATTGTGAAGACTCCCACCTTTCTTCTCTTTACCATTGATAAAACTGGATCTATGGCAGATTATGCATCCGGAAATGCGTGTAAGCTAGACCATGTTATTCAAACTTTCGTCAACATGATGGGCTATTTAGCTAAGTTAGATACGGAGATGTATGTTCAAGTTAATAGTTTTAATACAATTGTAGATGTTACGATCGAAAGGGTTATGGTAACTCCTGATAATGTAGATGATCTAATAAAAATTATAAAAAATCTGAGACCAGAGGGTTCTACTAACATTGGTTTGGCACTACAGACAGCAAATACTGTTCTAACATCATACAAAAATGAATTTCCTGAACATCAAATCGGTCATGTATTTATGACGGACGGTGAAGCTAGCACTGGAGTTATTGCAGTTGACGAACTAGTAAGATATGTTGATGATGATTTTTATAATACGTTTGTGGGATTTGGACTGAAACATAATGTGGAGCTTTTGAATAAGTGTGGATCAAAGAAAAATGCGGAATATCAGTTTGTTGACAATATGGAAAATACTGCACTTATCTATGGTGAGACAATTCATAAGTTTATTTATCCAGCTATTAGAAATGCAGAATTTTTGGTTGAAGGTGGGTCTATTTATGACTGGTCTACGGATGAATGGACAACATCGATAAAGGAACCTATTATTATTAGTGAGATAGAGAAGATTTATCATATTCGTACGCGTTATCCGGAGACAGTAACTGTTTCGATTTATGGTGAGCAATGTTCTTCTGCAGAAACTGAAAAAAACGAAGATTACAACCGTGATTATGGACTATTGGATGTTGCTTGTTCTATTCCGGATCTGATAGACGGTGATACAGAGCTACCGTATTTTAATGAGGATCTTACTAAATATGCATTTCGTCAAAAGATACAGGAGTTGCTTTTCGAGGCCAAGCAGGGGATTGACAGTAGGTCTCGTCAAATCCAATACAAAAAGGAGTTAATCGAAGCTTTTAAAACAATTCGTAAGTATATGCGTATTAATAATCTAAGAGAAGATGGTCTGTTGAAAATGCTTTGCGATGACATTTCAGTTGTTTATCGCACGTTCGATAGACAACATGGAGTTATGTATGCTTCGGCTAGGTGCAATTCCCAAGGTAGACAGCGAACCTATAATACTAATGATACGCAAGATTCTGATAACATACCAGCTTATCCTGAACCTATGTTTCAAAGACAAAACGCTTTGGCAAGAACACCTCAATATCCACCACGCCCAATGCTTGTTAGAGCAAATACAAACAGTTTTCAGGATGTTGATGAGTTTTTGAGAGCAAATAACGCAGACGACGTTTCATCAATTGGAAGTAGAAGTCCTGAACTTTCTCTAGAAATAGAGGAAGATCAAATTAATGAGACAACATTTACTACATACAATGAATGTGGATTTACTTCAAGGTACGATACTACAGTTTTTAGAAATTTGTTTGGTGATGACATTGATTATTTACCTGAAGATCAACTAGAGATGTATATTCCAGAGAGTTGTAATACAACATGCTTTGCTACTCCTGGTGTAGTAAACACAATGAGAAGTATGAGCCACATTTAATTTTACACCGATGAACAATTAAGTTCGCACACTTTGTGTTCGTCTTAATTGATTTATCGGTAACGTTGTCATTGAACACTAACCGCACAAAGTGCGGTTTATAATGTTCAATGGTTTATAAAACGTAATAATTTACTACCTTTTTTCTATAACACAATTATTATATTATGTTCAAACAAGATAAAAAATATATTATTGTTTAGTATAAATAATGGAAATAGAAGTACCTCCTAATTTTCGTTCGGTTGTTGCAGATTTTACTAATGACTTGTCAGTAACATATTCTGATTATTCATATTTATGGTCTAAGTGGAATGATCCAGAATTATCAGATGAAGAGCTGAAATATTTGTTTGAGTATTGTTTAAAGATTTATCCAGAACGTTTTTTTGATATTATTTATCAAAATGATGAAATGTTTCAACCTGAAAGCGAAATTAATATTTATTTTTTACCAAATGTCAGTTTTAGATTATTATTTAATTGCGAAGATGTTACTGAGAACACGAAGAAAACTATGTGGAAATATCTTCAATTGTTATTGTTTACTATTATTGGTGGAATAAAAGATAAATCCACTTTTGGTGACACATTGAATCTTTTTCAAGGTATAGACGAAGGAGATTTACAAGATAAGTTGAAGGAAACGATGTCCGGTATGACAGATTTTTTTAGTAAAATGGAGCAAAGTAAATCAACTCAAGAAACTGCAGGTGAAAATGAGCAAGGTACGAGTCAAGGTACAAGTGAAGGTACAAGTGACAGCACAGATCCAAACGAACATTTCAAAAATATGTTTGAGAACATGACTAATGGTTTTAGTGGAACGAATGGAGCAAACATTCCTAACATGTCAAACATTCAGGATCACTTGAAGCAATTATTTGACGGTAAAATTGGTAAATTAGCTAAAGAAATGGCTGAAGAATTATCTGGCGAATTTACAAATTTGGTTGGAGAAGATGTTAAGAATGCAACCAATACCCAAGATGTGATTAAGTTATTGATGAAAAATCCTAAAAAGATTATGGATTTAATGAAGAAAGTGGGTGGTAAACTCGATTCTAAAATGAAGAATGGTGATATTTCACGTGAAGAGTTAATGAAAGAAGCAGGTGATATTTTAGGTAAGATGAAAGATATGGGTGGACAAGAGCAATTTACTGAAATGTTCAAAAATATGGCTAAGAATATGGGAATGGGTAAGAATGTAAAATTAGATACTAATGCACTAGATAGATTGACAAAACAGTCATCTATGCGTGATAAGATAAAGTCAAAGATGGAGTTAAAGAAACAAATGCAAGCCGAAGAAATAGAGAAAAAGAAAGAGGAAATTCGTCAGCGTATTGAAGCACAACAGAAAATTGCAGCAAATTATTCATTAGATACTACAGAAACTCCTAATAATTTCGTGTTCCGTTTAGATGGTGAAGAACCCCAAGAAAAGTCAAGTGTTAATTCGTTTATACATCCTGATTTGTTAAAGGACGAGTCAAATGATCAAGTTACTTCTACAAAGAAGAAGAAGAATAAAAAGAAGAAATAAAAATAAAACCAATTTATTTAGAACAAATCATAAAAAATTGAAATCTTTTTACGATTTATAGTAGTTATTACATTTTCTCAAAGTCTTTTAAAGCAATGATGATGGATTATGGCTACGCCGTCAAAATTGAGACTGCGACCAGGCAGTTATGCAAGGGACAGGACTACGTTGAGCACGGACATGGCGTTGACGTAGAGTCAGGTGAGGAGTTTGATTGGGTGATCCTTAACGATGGACACGGTTCGAACTCATGTATAAGGTTCATCAGAGATATTCCTATAGAGAAAAAGGCTAAGCTTATGGGGACTGCTGATCCAGTTGAGGCATTTGTTCTCCACATTGACTCATCTGGATGCGTAGAGCAGTACGAATCTTCAGGGGCAACCGTTGTCATTGTGAAGTTCTACAGTAAATACGCAATCTGCTTCAGCTCAGGGGACTCTCAAGTGGCTGTTTTCAAAGACCGGAAGCTGGAATACCTAAGTAAGGAACACAATTGTCACAATGCGGAGGAGGTAACACGCATGACAAATATGGGGTTCAAAGTCTCAACTGATCGCAATACTAACAGTAAGATGGTTTCCAAAAACCAATTGGTTGTTACTGACTCTGTGCATATGGCATTTCCAGGTAAAAATGACGACGGACGAAGACTGGCATGTACTCAGGCACTAGGACACAATTCGTTGACGGGTTACGCACCAGAGAGAAAGTGCATAATCTATGAGCCAGGTTCATCGTATCGGTTTGTTTTGGGTAGCGACGGTTTCATGGATATGCACATGTGGAATTCTTCGGAGGATATTGAGGAGATCTTGACAAAGACGGCTCAACAGCTTTGCGGAAAGGCAGCTGGCAGATGGATGCAAACATGGGAAGTGACACATCCAGACGGGAAAGTTGAGTTCAACCGATACAGCGACGATATGTATGATGATGTTGCTGTTATTGTGGCAGATGTCACTCCTATTTAAAACCATGGACTCGTTTCGTTTAGACGGTAGATTTATTAGATTAATTTAGTTAACAATATTTTTATTTTTTATGTTTGTAAAAATATAGTTTAGTAATATATATTAATTAATTTAAATGGCTAGCAATCCAGCAAGTCAAGGTCCTAATCCAATTCCCCCAACTGGAAATCCAGCTCCTCAAATAACAGCAAGTTCTTTACCTGTACCAGGTGGAACACCACCAGTGGGTCTTAAAAATAACGATGTTCTCTTTGTAAAAACATTAGGAGGGAAAAAGGGTAGTAAAAAAATGAATTGTGGTGGTAAATCTAGAAAGGGTCGCAAATTGAGTGGCCCATTGAAGGATTGGAATGTTTTAGTAACTGACGTATTTAATAAAGGTAGGGCCAAAAATTCAAAATACAGTTTTAAGCAAGCGTTAAAGGATGCTTCGCGAATGAAGAAAAAGAATAAAACTATGAAGAAATAAGAATTTTTATCTATTTATAATACAAATGGGTCTCTTTAAGTACGTGAATTTTACAGTATTTTTATTAAGTTTTGCATTTGGACTATTTGCTGTGTACATGACAGTTTCAGACACACGTAAAATATACGTATATCCCACACCTGAAAATGTAGATGCTCTATTATACAAAGATAAGACTGATACCTGTTTTTCTTTTGTTCAAGAAGAAATAAAATGCCCCAAAGATGAAAGTAAAATATCAAAGGTTCCTGTACAATATTAATTTTTGTTACAATTTTATATTATAATAATGTATAATACAAAAGATGAATGTTAAAAGATTATTGGACACAACTATAGGTCGTTTTTGCATATCAGCCATATTAGGACTAGGTTTAGCAAGTTTGTTTAATAAAGTATGCAAAGATAGAAATTGTTTAGTGTTTAATGGACCTATATTAAGTGAATTCGATGGTAAAATATATAAATATGATAATAAATGCTACAAATATTCATTAACACCATCAAAGTGTGACTCTCATAAAAGGATAGTAGATGTTTCAGATCCTAATGAGAGCAATACTAAACAAAACGGTTTCTTTTGAAAATAAATTCGTCAAACTATACAATCTTTAGTTGTTTAATATTGTATAGTTGAAATGGAAAATATTACTCGAATAGTAGATTTACCAGATATTACTAGTGGACCATCAAATACAATTTCTCAGCAGCAGCCGGTTGGTCAAGGAACTTATGTTCCAATAAATATTCATGCAAACCCTTATGGCATATCAGCTCAAAATCCAATTATGGCTCCTCCACAACAACAGCATTTACAACAACAGTTACCCCAAATATCTGAAAACCAAAAAATGCAACTTCAACAATTACAACAGCAACGTTTACCATCTAGGGATATACCGAATGATCAATCGCACTATAACCATGATGAACAAATAACTCCTAATTATATACCTCAACCTGTAAAAAAATCAGATTACGTTAGAGAGCATGAGGATATGACTGAAAAAAATTTGAGAGATTATGAAGAGAAAAACAGGAAGGAAAAGAAATTGGATATACTTTTAACAGAATTCCAAACCCCTATTTTTGTTATGTTATTGTTTTTCTTTTTCCAATTACCAATTGTAAATACAATGATATTTAAAAAATTATCCTTTTTATCAATCTATAATTCAGATGGTAATTTTAATTTTAGTGGGTTGATATTTAAAAGTGTCGTGTTTGGCGGATTATATTATTCTCTGCTTAAATTTACCAATTTTGTTAGTGAAATTTGAATAAGCTAAATGTAATATTTATTTGTTATTGTAAATAAATATTAGACGTTACCCGTTACATAGTAGATGTGTAAGATGTTTTTAATGTAATTGGTGATACAGGAAGCATTCCATTGTATAAATCCAATCTGTCTGCCACTTTCTTATCATTATTGGTACTTAATAATCCTACAGCAACGACGTTTTGAAAAAGCACAGCAATCGCATTTTTTGCCCCACTTGTATTACCATCAATATCAATATTGAAATTATTAAGAAACTCGGGGCCTTTAAACGTCTTTCCTCCAGACCTCAACCTATAGTCATTATCAGTTACTACCATCAAATCATTTAAACTTCTAGTTAAAAAAGTATAATAATAATTAATCAAATATTTAAAATTTATGTTCGCAGGATTTGCTCCTTTAACCACTACTTTACCTGGAAATGTTTGATTATTTTTTAACAAAATAGATTCATATGATTGGGTATCAAGAGTAGTAATGTCAATTTTGACAATATTCAAAAATATATTTTGCAAAGGTGTTAAATCAATTAATTTTCCACTATTGACATCTGTTAAAGAAAAAAATTGTGTAATACCAAATGCGAATTTTTGAGAACCTTTGGATTTTACATCCGAGTCAGTAGTTATAGTTACAGTATCAATTGTGTTCATCCATCGTACAAGTGCATCTCTAAGTTGTATTTTTGATTCTGGTACCGGTTCTTTCAAGACAGGTAAGCCCTCCACAGTCTTTCTATCCATATGTAAGTATATCTGAAATAGAATAAAAAATATAATTAAAATTACTAAAACCGATAAATATATAGTTTTTTTCATTGTATATAATTATTACTAGAATAAAAAATTCGATGATTTGTTTTTTCTAGTATTTGATTTCTTTTGTAGAATACGTAAAAGTGTCGGTATTTTCTTAGTTTTTTTATTTTTTTTCCTATCTATCTTTGGTTTTTGAATTTTCATCATTCGTTTTTCAGGTTCTTCTAAAATAGATTTTTCTATTTCTTCCTTATTCATATTAGTCTGGTTTTTCTTTATGGGTTCATATTTTAAAAACCACATATTGTATTCCTTACTTCCACGCTCAGATGATAATTCTTTATATTTTTTTGCTTTTTCTGATCTTATATCTTCTAATGTTAATTGTTTTCCGTAACAATCCAATGAAAACCTTTTTAATAATCCTTTTTGGGATAATCGGTTTCTGTTTTCAATTTCAAACAAAAGTTTGGCCATACATAATAGCCGATCTTTATTGTAATATTTATTATTAATGTACAAAAAACTTAAATAAAACGTCAAAATAGTATCAATTGTAGCAACCTTAACTTCTTTATTATTAACAGTAATCTTATTATAACTATGACACGCAATAGGTTTGTAAATATACGCCAGAGTTTCTGAATTTACAGTTACTTCAACATGCATAGGTATTATCTCTCCAATTTCAGGATGTTCTATTAATTTTATATTCTTGTAATTTTCCCTGGTTAAAGTTTCTTTCAGTATAGTTGCGCATTTGTCAGGTTCTTCGGATAAAATGTCAAAATTAGGTATTTTTTTTAAAAAGTTTACTTCATTATCTGGTAAATATTTTGAGTACAAAGTTGCAGCATATCCACCAAAAAATACAACTCCTTGATCTATGAATGAATCCTTGGCAATTGTATGTATTTTTTCAGATTCGCTGGAGTTTTTATCTATTTTTTTCCCAAAATCAATAGCACTACAATTTTTCGTTGTCTTTAAAGGGTAATGTTTGTTTAATAATGAAAGACGTTTAAATACTTTTTCCCATCTGGATACATCACCTAATGGTCTTGATAGCTCTAAATACATAGCCATTCTTAGAAAATTAGGTGGTGCATAATGTATACCCGCAATAATAATTGCCTCTTTCATAATAGATTTGTAAACACCCGAATTTAAAAAAGTAATATCGGCGATTGGGATATAGTTTACGAATACTTTGAATGTTCCTCTATGAACTCCAGCTTTGGCTTCTACATCAATGTATCCATTTTTGTAATAAATATCCGCTAATTCTTTGGCATCTTCTAATGCATTCATAGAATAGAAATCATAATCTGGTATCTCAATATCACGATTATAAAATTGAGAAAATTTGGGTAATATATTGTTAATTGCAGTTCCGCCATAACAAATGAGTTTTTTACGAATAATAAAATCTTCTACTATTTTTAATAAATCCTTTACTTCGTCACTATTTGCTATTTTTGATCCACTTAGTTTTTCACTTTCTTCTACAGAATGCCTTAATATTTCAATCTCACAATCATGAAATGTCATATTATTGTCACATATGTCAGAAGAAAATTTTTTGTATATTTTATTAATTGGTAATTGTGAATTAAATTTCCTATTTTGTTTAACCATATATGTATTTCGTATTTTATATAAAATACATATATTTTATTATACATTTAATCATTCATTTTTTTAAAATATGATATCGCGACCGATAATGGAACAAAAGCACTATTGTTATCATTGAAAAAGTTTTCGTACAAATCTAGTTCAACATCCCTTTTGTAAAATCTGTATGCTACATCCTGGCAAGAATATTTTAATACAAAATCATTGTAATTAGGATTTGCAGAAAAGTCATTTTTTGTATTTGGTACAACAAATTTCATTGTTTTAATATCTGTTGTCAAATCATCATTTGCTATATTAATTGGTATAGTACATTGATCCATAACTTCATTATATCTTAACAAATTTAATTCTTCGCTACCGGTTTCTATGTTAGTATAATCATCTAGATCGTAACAGTTACGCACATTTTCATCACAATGAATATAATCTTTGTAATTACGAACGATGGTTTTATCAATGCAAACGATAAGTTTTCCCATAATATCTGAGAATCTGGTTATCTTATCTATTTTAACTGCCGGAGGCGGTGTCAATTCGCTTGTCAAATCGCAATATATTTTAGTACGAGCAATATTATTTAATGATGACGCAACATGTTTGTATATGTCAGTGTTGTTTGATTTTATTCTCAAATTGATAAACATAGGATCTTTTACATTAGGTGTTGGGTTGGAAAATGAATAATTTATTACAGTTGTTAAAACATCATCGAATAATAAACTGTTTTCAGTATTAATTGTAGTAAATGTATTGTCAGTAGAATAAGCGACTCTTGCAGTGTAATTTGTTGTAGAAACACCTTTCTCGTCAACACTTATCTCACCAATAAAAAATACCTCAAAATCTAAAAATCTACAACCTCTGTTAATTACATATTTAATCATATCTAAATTTACATAATTCCCAGTTAGAGCTGTATTATAAGATGCTTTTATACAATATTGACGTAAAGTTAAATCTTTAAAAATATCACTTACGTTTTGAATGGTTACCAAATCTGGTTTCTTTAAACTTTCCAATTCAATTTGACTTGGGCTATTAAAAATAGAGTTAGTTTCACCATCATTTGTTGCACTGTCTTTATATTCAATAACCTTTTTGTTCGATTTTTTAAACATTCTGAATGCAATGTAGATAAATAAAAGAACAATAAAAATGGTTATAAAACTATACAATAAATTCATAATCTATATATTCTATACACAAACTAATATAATAAAAATATATTAATTGATATATATAATATATATGGCAGGTGGATTACTAAATATAATTTCTGTTGGTAATAATAATGTTTTTTTGAATGGAAATCCAAGTAAAACATTTTTCAAAGTCGCCTATTCTAAATACACTAATTTTGGACTTCAGAAATTTCGTATAGATTATGATGGATTTAGAGATCTTCGCCTAACTGAATCTTCTACATTTACGTTTAAGATTAAGAGATATGCGGAGTTGTTGATGGATACCTATTTGGTGGTTACAATCCCAGATATTTGGAGTCCAGTTTATAATCCAACATATGATACCAATTTACAATGGGTTCCTTATGAGTTTAAATGGATAAAAAATCTGGGAACAAATATGATTCAGCAGATAGACATAACATGTGGTTCATTGCTATTACAATCTTATACCGGTGAATATTTAAATGCCATGGTAGAAAGGGATTTTAATGCTAGTAAGAAAGAGTTATTTAATAATATGTCTGGTAATGTCCCGGAATTTTATGATCCAGCTAATAGTTTTGGCCGAATAGATACTTACCCAAATGCTTTCTTTAGTGCGTCGACTGCAGGATCAGAACCATCTATAAGAGGTAGACAAATCTATGTACCTATTAATACTTGGTTTACATTAAATACTGGATGTGCATTTCCATTAGTAGCACTTCAATACAATGAACTTACTATAACTGTGACTTTGAGACCCATTCAAGATTTGTTTGTTGTGAGAGACGTATTTGATAATCAATATCAATACCCTTATATTCAACCTGATTTTACACAGAATCGGTTTCAGACATTTCGATTTTTACAAACACCACCTAGCGTTTATTTAGACCCTGTAAATAATCCAGAATACAATGCTCTAAATTACTCAACTACATGGAACGCGGATGTCCATCTAATGGCTACTTATTGCTTCCTATCAAAAGAAGAATCGAAAAAATTCGCAAAAGAAGATCAAATCTATTTAGTTAAAGACGTTAGGAGGTATAATTTTGAAAACGTTACAGGTTCAAAACGATATCAGCTATTCTCAAGTGGTATGGTTGCTACATGGATGTGGATGTTACAAAGAAACGATGTTGCTTTGAGAAATGAATGGTCTAACTACACAAATTGGCCGTACAGTAAATTACCATCAAATATTAATATAGGTGCACAAGGATCGTCTAATAAAGAAGTAGTCTATGTTCAAAAGCAATTGTCCGGTAAAGTTGTTGATGTTTCTTACGGAATTGATATACACCCTAATGGTGAAGTTACAACCGGTATAAATATTACAGGAGATTATCGTCCTGAAAATCAAAAAGAAATCTTATCTACAATGGGAATTGTATTGAACGGAGAATATAGAGAAAATACATTAACAAATGGAATTTTTAATTATGTTGAAAAGTATACCAGAACACCTGGATTTGCTCAAGAAGGAATATATTGTTATAATTTTTGCTTGAGCACTAGTCAACACGAGATGCAACCTTCTGGTGCGTTAAATTTAAGTAATTTTAGAACAATAGAATTAGAAATAGCTACCATTGCCCCTCCTTTAGATATAGCAAATTCAAGTTATGATATAATTTGTGACATATGTGGTAATCCATTAGGTGTTCGAAAGTCTAATTGGAAATTGTACAATTATAATTTTAATTTGATACTCTACGAAGAAAGATACAACATATTGTCGTTTATAGGCGGAAACGCAGGTATGTTATATTCTAGGTAATTTTATAGAATTATATATTATATTCAAAACCTTTATAATATATATACAAAAATGGAGGAACAAGATAAATTATTTAGTGATAAAATAGCCAATTTTCAAACATTAGATATGATACAAAAAATAAAAAAAATAAAAAAGAAAAGGAAAACTAATGAAAATATCAAGAAAATAGATTTTCCGGAGATATTAACAAATGTACCAAAAGAAGAAGAAAATGAAAATCTGATCGAAGGGTTTCAGCGTTTTAAATTCACAGACAACGATTATGATGGGAAGGATAATATATTAGATGACGTAGGTAAACTAGCTACAAAAGATCCACGCCAATATATTGTTGACTTAATTAACTATATTTACAATACTACAGTCGCGTACAATAAAAAAATTGCACATTCAATGACTGTTTCGTTATCGGGTGGCGATTCTAAAGATAGTGATGAAAAAATAGTATATAACCATTTATGCATTTTCGAAGCAATCATTTTTAGCGGTTTGGTGGTAAATAATTGGTATTATTTGATGTATTATAATAACTTTACTGAAGGAGAAAAAAAAGACCTATTTGATTTTAAAACAAATACAATAAAATGTTTAGATGACAGTACTTTTTTAAATAGATTTTTAAAACATATTTTACTTTATTTTATTGAATATGCTTTATTTTTCCCAGAAAAGTTAGAATATCTATTAATTAAATTAATTCCTAATTTCACATCTACTTTATTTAATCATACACTATGTTACATTTTTCTTTTTTTTACTATTCTATATTTAAGCTATAATTTCGCCAGTGGATTTAAAAATTTTCTTATTGATACGATTATGTTAAATACTAAAAATATTGTAGTGGTTTTTATGTACATTACCGTAGTTATTTTGTACATAATACCTGAGGGTAAAAATTGTGAAACAAGCGATGAAACAAACTCTCGTAGTGAAAATTCAGAAAATAATAATGCATCTGACATGAATAATCAATATAATAAAATGGCTGAAGATTTAAAACAAATGGGAACACCAGATAACGAAATTCAGCAAACATTAAAAAATGTATATGAGAAACCAGTAAATAATACATTTATAGGTAATTTAAAACAGAAAGCTAGTAATTTTAAAGATAGAATAAAAAATAAATTTATGGGTAAAAATAATTCAGGTTCATCAAACAACACTGCAAGTTCTAGCATTACCGGTCAAGCTGCGACTACCGTATTTAATATAATTTGGAACGTTATACGATTCTTAATAATCATTTCTATTACTGTTCCATTAGGTGGATTTTTCTGTTTAGTTTATTTTGTGTTTTACTCTATCTATGCTATGCTTTTTTATAATAGTTGGGATGCTATTGTTGTGGCGGAAACATTCAAAGAAATGATGAAATTTTTAGACGGAGCGAAAATAGATCTTATAAAAAACAAAAAAGAAAATCCATCGTTCTACGAAATGTTAATCATAAAATTCAATGAATACATCGAATTTATATCTGACAATTTTTTCATACTGGTAATCATGTTTACATTTATTTTTATAACGAAAGATACCTTAAAAAACATTGTTAATATTACAATGAAAAACACGTTGTTTTATTTGGATATTTCATTTATTTTCATGATATTAATGGCATTACTCATCATAATAAAATCAAAATTTAATATAACTGATGTTGCTGGCGCTATGAATTTAATAACAAGCACTGTTCCTGTAGAAAAAAATTATAATTCATCAAGGGACATTTTCTTTTTTGTAAATTTACTTATTTATGGTCTTTCTTTAGGAGGATTAGGATATTTTTTTATGTTGTTTATTAATTTTAACAAAACTAAATAAGTTAATAATTAATTTAAAAATAGAAGCGTTAAATGTTTATAATAAGATTATTTTAGTATTATAATGACAAAGAATACTAAAACTAATAAGGCAGAACTTCCGTTAGTTAGTGTATGTACACCCACATTCAATCGCAGACCTTTTATCCAAAACATGTTCAATTGTTTTTTGAATCAAACTTATCCAAAGAATAGAATTGAATGGATTATTGTAGATGATGGAACAGATAAGATACGTGATTTAATAGAAACATCAAATATTCCCCAGATTAGATATTTCGAAGTAAATGAAAAAATGACATTAGGAGCAAAACGTAATTTTATGCATAGTTTTGTTAGAGGGTCTATTATTGTCTACATGGATGATGATGACTATTATCCACCTGAAAGAATAGAAGATGCCGTTGAGAAATTAACAGCAAACCCTAAAGCTCTCTGCGCCGGATCTAGTGAAATTTATATTTATTTCAAGCACATTCAAAAGATGTATCAATGTGGTCCTTATGGTCCAAATCATGCTACAGCGGGTACATTTGCCTTTAGAAAGGAACTTTTAGAACAAACTAAATATGAGGAACATGCAGCTTTAGCAGAAGAGCGAGCTTTCTTAAAGGAATATACTATACCATTTGTACAATTAGATCCCTTAAAGTCTATCTTGGTCTTTTCGCATGAACATAACACCTACGATAAACGTAAAATGTTAGATAACCAGCACCCTAATTTTTTCAGAGAGTCTGACAAAACGGTCGATATGTTTATTCGCCAAAGCAATGAACAGAGTGTAAAGGATTTCTTTTTGAGAGACATAGATGAACTTTTAGCCAATTATGAACCAGGATTACCAAATATGAAACCAGATGTTTTAAAACAAATCAAGGAGATAGAGGCAGAGAGAGAACAGATGCTTAAGGAAGAAATGGCAAAGATGAAGAATAATTCACCAATTATGATACAGCGTCCAGGACAAGAACCCAAAGAATTAACTAACCAAGAAATAGTTGATATGATTCAAGATCAACAAAGTAAATTAGCACAAGCCGGTCAAAAAGTAGGAGAATATGAAAATATGATTATGGTATTACAGAAACAATTAATTGAAAAGACCAAAACAATACAGCAGTTAACCAAATCTCAACCTGGAATTCAAAATGTAAATGTGTCATCAAATGATAAAAAAACCGTTGAATTAGAAAATATGGTTAGTATGCTTCAAAAACAACTTATTGAAAAAACAAAAACCATTAGGGAATTAAACAACACTAAAACAACTACAAATGATCTGAACGATTTAGCGAAACAAAACATTGATCTTCAAGCTATGATAGGTAAATTACAGCAACAACTTGTTGAAAAGACGATAGCGCTAAGAGATAGCAATAGTAATAATAATAACAATAATAGAGAGAAGATGACGAGAATTCCTATACAGTTAGCTCAGGAATCAAAACCCGCAAATCGTAATAAGACAGAACCCGAGATCTTTGTTGACATAAACGCAATTTAATAAAATCTCGTTTAATAATATATGTTTAAAATAATAACTAAAAGACCTCGTAAGTGGTCAAATAAATATAAGAAAAGTATAAATTGCAAACGCCCGCGCGGTTTTTCACAGCGTCAACACTGTAAATATGGTAGAAAAACTAGAAAAAACCATAAATAATTTTAAACGAGCAACTTAATTATTCGTTTAAAATTCTATATAAATAAATAGCTGCATAATAATATAACCAATATAATTATACTATGGATACTTTGAATATTAATTCTATTTTTGATCGCGAATCTACAGCCAATGAAATAAAAAATATATTGTTATCTTTTGATGATAATTATAAAAACGTAACTTTCAAAAAGGGTATTTATATTTATGGTTCTCCAGGATGCGGGAAATCTCAGTTTGTTATGAACATTTTAAAAGAATTAGATTATGATGTTATCAAATATGATGCGGGTGATGTAAGAAACAAGGGATTAATTGATACTATAACAAGTAACAATGTTTCAAATCGTAATGTTCTCCAAATGATGACCAAGAAAGTAAAAAAAATAGCAATTGTTATGGATGAAATAGACGGAATGAATAATGGAGATAAAGGCGGAATCACTGCATTAATAAAGATTATCCGACAAAAGAAAACCAAAAAACAGAGACTAGAAAACGTTACCTCAAATCCTATCATTTGTATAGGTAATTACTATATCGATAAAAAAATAAAAGAATTGATAAAGGTATGTAATACATTTGAACTGAAAACACCCACGCCTTTACAAATGAATAAAATTTTGAATACTACTGTTCCTACCTTTTCCAATGCGAATATAGAATACAAAACAAGCATTTTAGGTTACATACAGGGAGACATGCGTAAATTATTATTTGTGAATGAAGTATTAAATAAGAAACCCGGATTAATTACAGAAGATGCCATCAAAAACATATTTCATGCGAAATCTTACAACGAAGATTCTAAAAAAATAACTGAAATGCTTATAAATAATAACGTAAAAATGGAAGATCACAATAAATTCATGAATGAAACAGACAGAACAATTGTTGCTTTGTTGTGGCACGAAAATATAGTTGATGTACTTGATAATAAAAAAATAGAAAAAACCTTTCCATTTTATTCAAAAATATTAAAAAACATGTGTTTTGCTGATTACATTGATCGTATTACATTTCAAAGTCAAATATGGCAATTTAATGAGATGAGTTCTCTCATGAAGACATTTTGCAATAACAAATTATACCATGATACCTTTCCAGAAAACAAAAATGGTTTTAAACCAGTAGAAGTTAGATTTACGAAAGTATTAACCAAGTATTCTACAGAGTACAATAACATATTATTTATTTATAACTTGTGCCAACAACTAGATCTGGATAAAAAAGATTTGACGACTATGTTTCAAGAATTACGTCTTTTTAAGGGTGGTGATTTTTATAATCAAACTGATCAATTGAATGAGGTAGAAAAAATGTTAGAAAATTACAATATCACAAAATTAGACATTAAGAGAATGTATCGATATTTAGATAAAAATGTTAAAAAAGATGCTGTTTCAGAGGAATTAGATGACGATGATGAATAAAAAATTGAAAATTGGTTTTAACTTTTTACTATTGGTAAAATTGCAAAATGACGAACAACGATTGGTCAGACGAAGAGAATGCGCCTACCTTGAATCCTCCAGAAGAAATACCATTTTATTACGCTGACAGGTACTTGTACGATGGCGTATGGTATCACCTAAAATTCCCTGAGAATTGGGCCAAGAATCATTCATGTATGACAGGCCCGCATGATTGTGCAAATTGTGCATATTTCGGATCTGTGAACGGAGTTTTTCTAGGATACTGCTGTAATTGCGCAGATTATAATTATAAGGGTGCTAGAGGGAGAGGATTCATAGACATTGGTATTGAACTAAATGATGAAACAGTGATTGAGTATAACAGTGCATTTGATACCTATTTGCAGGGAGTTGATGTATCGGCAATTCGTTCGATTGAGGAAATTACTACAAATGATATATATCTTGATAATCAAGAAGAGAATGATATCGTCAATGAATATGATGAGAACTTAGAAAACTATAATGATTTTGACGACAACACAAACAGCATTTTGTATTGCCACTTTGAGGGAGGCTATAATGATTTTTAGATATAAATTAATTAAGTATACAAATAAAAAATGTTTATTTGTATATATTTTTTTTAACGGCCAAATTTACTAAAATCTGAAGTCATAGGCATGAAATTACCACTACCTTTGTTAGACAAAGCACCATAATATGAGTATTGGTCTATATTTTGAGTACCATAAGGGGAATTGAATGCACCCTCTGTTCTGTTAATGTTATCTGATCTATTAACTTGTCCATAAGGATTATTACCATTAGTACCATTTCTATTACCTTGCATCAAAATATCCTTAACTCCAGATCCAAACCCTTTTATTAATCCAGTAGCATCATCAGCAATGTGTTCGACCGCGCCAATTCCTCTATTAACCACACCTCCAATTGAATTTGGATTGTTATGGTTGTAATGGTGATTCTGATTCTTATTCATATTATGGTTATTTTGATTATTTTGATTGACTTGATTATTTTGACTAACGTTCTGATTATTGGCAGGAATAGAATTTCCAGAAACAACAGTGTTTCCCTTATTAGACAAAGTACCTGAGCCACCATTACCTCCACAATTAGTACATGTTCCTGTACTACATACAGGACATGACGGGCATACAGGAGGAACGATTTGTGTTTTCAATAAATAATCTTCAGAATATTTTTGCTGCATGTTGTTTACAATTGGCATTTTGTAATAATCAGAAATAGTAGGAGGTTTTGTACTAGTAGGAGTAGGAGTAATCTTTACAGCATTAGGTCCGTTGTCAATTGTTGTTGGAGTAAAACGACATACATTATTAATTTTAAAAGTTGTTTTGTTAGCATCACTAAATCCAATCAAGGCTATAATTGTAGTTGTTTGATATGGTAAATACAATACTATATTTTGACCAACATTATCAACCGTATAAAAAGGTTTAAATGTAACATTTGTTAAAGATTCTGGAGGATTATTGACTCCACCTGCTGAATAAATTTTATGACTACCATCTCTATTGTAAACAGTTACTGACTTTGAAGAAGGATCGTTTGTATTTTGTATGATTAAATTTCCATTTTGAATATCATACTTAACATTTTGTCCTACTACAAACAAAGGTCTATTAGCATTATATAATGGTTCTAACGAGTTAGTGGCCGTTGGCATAACGAATGGTACATAACTGGTTATTCCAATTGATGCATTTTTAGGATAAGAAAGAGTTTCCATTTTATTACCAGGGCCGAAATAAAAACTCGAAATATTTGAGAATACTGATCTATTAATAATGTGTATGAAAGTCTGATCGTTCCATGGGAAATAAAATAGGTAATAATTGTCTGTTTTTTTTGATTGTGTAGAATAAAAGTAAGACTTATAAGAAGAAGATACATTAGATATTAAACTAGATTGAGTATCTTCTAACTTCCCATTAGGCCCAGTATTATACAAAACACTAGATCCACTGTTCAATCTAGGAACTACATATGTAGTAGTAATAGTTTTTCCGGTTATATCTACATTACCGGAGTAAGTTGTAGAGTCAACTTCAATAACATTACCATTTTTATTATCAAAAAATAAATTATCATATAATTTATAAACATTCGTACTTAAAGAATAACTGGGTATTTTAACTAGATTAATAGGGGCACTTTCTTTTTGAAATGAAACAAAGCTTTCTCTAACCGAATCCATTTTTATACTATTACCCATTAAAACAGATATTACTAAAACTATTAATAATAATAAAAATAAAAACATGGGTCTATTGTTCATTGTAAATATTTTTTGGTATAATGTATAATACGAAAAATATATGTGGTAAAAACAAAAAATTGATTTATATTTGTCTAACCAGCTCAACTATAAAATTAAATGGATACCGTAACTTTGAGTAAAAAAAAACCAAGATCACCTCCTCAAGTTTTGGAGAGGTTTTACAATGAATCCAACCAATATGAGTTTTCATTAGACGAAGCAGGTAGGGGTTGCTTATTTGGTCGTGTGTATATTGCATGTGTTGTTTTACCTAAAGACCCAAGTAAATTTGATGGTAAAGATATTAAGGATAGTAAAAAATTCACTTCTAAAAAGAAAATCAACGAGGTTGCTGAATACATAAAGAAAAATGCTCTAGCATGGCATGTTGCATGGTCAAGCGAGGCTATAATTGATAATGTCAATATTTTGCAAGCTGTTATGAAAGGTATGCATGAATCTATTCGCGAAACTATGTTAAAGTTAGAAGATGTTGATATGGACAGATGTATGGCTGTTGTAGACGGAAATTATTTTAATCCTTACAGATGTTTTGATGAAAGTAGACAATGTATTGGCGAATTAACGCATGTTACAATTGAGAAAGGTGATGCTAAATATATGGGAATTGCAGCAGCAAGTATTTTGGCCAAGACAAGTCGTGACACTTATGTTGAAGAGATGTGCGCTCAATACCCTGATCTTATACTAAAATATCGTTTGGATACAAATATGGGTTATGGTACAAAGGTACATTTGGACGGAATTCATGAACACGGTATTACACAGTGGCATCGTAAGACTTTTGGAAATTCATGTAAGAATGCTATCGTTAATGAAATTCAAATTACAAAATAAACAGCTCTTCAATCTTATCTTTTGAAATTGTCATATATTTAGTTTCCCTATCCATCAAACTATACCCTATTAAAAATTCCTCTGTATTTTCCCTATAAACGAAACCTAATGTATATTCAACTTTTTCACCTTCAAACGTAAAGATTCTTGAGTAGCGTTTTAATTCCATTGTTTTACTATCTAAAGTAACAAATATATGATAATAATATCTACGATCTTCATAGCTAACTAAGTGACAAATAAACCATATCTCATCACCAATAATTTGTCCATTCGTTGATCCACGCAAATAACTGAAAAACCGGGGGGTTTTGATTTCATGAGTTACTACCATTTTCATAAGAGGATTTTTTTTATCATCAATTTTATGTTCAGGATGATCAATAACGTTTCCGATTCGTAAAGGATTCCATCCATAAATAATTTTAAGTTCTCTTTCCGCATTTGTAAAGAGAACCCAATTCTTCTCTACTTTGTTTTGATTATCAGTTTCTATCAAATGCGATAATGTAGATCTAGATTTAATATTAATTTTACCGTGTTCAACTACCATATTTCCATGACCAAGACCACGATTTGCATTAAAATATAATTTAGCATTGTAAGGCATTATTCGTACATCCTCCAAACCAACGTATAAATCATCATACGATTCATTGTATTTTAATTCAGCCTGACTTTCAATTTTCCAATCATTTTTAGTCATGTTTACGTAGGATAGTACATTTTTTGTCGTAATATGTTCTTTATTTATATATTCTCCCTTATCTCCAATCTTATAATTTACATAACGAAGATTTACAATTAATTTAGATTTGTCATTGGGATCTAAACAAATAGATGGAGTACTAGAGACAAAATCACTGTTTATGTCTAATGATTTTCCTATATCTTGGAGAACCTTAAAGTTATTTAAATTGTTTTCATTCGAAAATCCCTTTAATCTTGGTGAGTAAAATTTATAATTGGAAAGTATATTATTTTTTAGTTCAATTGGTGGATTATTGTTAGATAAAACTTTCATACAATAGTGTACAATATCTAGATTCTTGGGATTATAGTAATAAGAAACAATCGTAAACTCATAATCTAACTTAAAATCATAAATTTCCTTTTCCAAGAAAAGATGATCATCGGATTTTGACTTGCTAAGTTGGAAACTTGCCAACTCATAGAATGAATAAGCCAAAATAGGTTTTCCTATACATCTATAATGATTAACTATTTTGTACAAGTTCTCTATTCTATCAGGAAAAAACTGGTATGCGTCCATCCAATAAGAAATTGCAGTAGGCATATCACCCATGCTTTCATAACATTTTCCTATTGAATAATATGAATGCCATACTTCTTCACGCCATCCACCAATCTTTATCCTTTCTTCGTAATATTTAATCGCATTTTCAAATTGTCCAGCATCACGATAACTGTTAGCCAAATAAAAAGTATATCGATCATTTCCAGGGTTCTCTTCCAGTCCCTTTAATAACAAACGAACATCTCTTTCAAACTTATCTGCTTTTGCACCTCCATCGCCAATATCATCTATAAACAAGGTAGATTTATCTACTTCAATGTAAGTTGATCCTTCAGTGGTTTTTACAAATTCATGTGTAACACCCCAGTATGAATATTCTGGGTCGTTCCTTAGTATACGAACATTTTTATAAAAAAATAAATCTGATCCTTGAAAAATATAATAAGCATCATTTTTTAAAGATTCTTTGAATTCATCTATTTTTAAATTAGGGTCAATTCTAAGTTTCATATCCGCATCCAATAATAACAAATAATCCGCATTTGGTAAACCTATACACGAATTAAGAGCAAAAGTACGGTTATAACCAAAATCCTGAAAAGGTTCTCTAACAATTCGCCCTGGAATATTGTTTTTTTCAAAAAAAGTTTCTATCAATTCAACTGTATTATCTGTACTTCCTGTATCACAAATACAATAACTATCAATTATTGGTAGTACTGAATTCATAAGACGCTCAATAACTTTGCTCTCATTCTTTACAATCATATTTAGACATATTTTAGTCATGATTATAAACAATTAGAAATACTTAATTTTATATATTATTTTTATCAAACTATTTTTTCGTTATATAATATAACTATTATGTCATTTACTAGATTTCATGATGATCCAGTCAGAATAAAAAAACAATTACAAATAAGTAGCTATCAAGAGAGATATTTTTTAGATACACCTGGACAAGGTATGGATTTACCTTTTATAGAAGATCCACAAATCCGTTTGCAGGGATGGGGTGCTAATTTATCGACAAATACAGTTAACTTAGAAAGTGATTTACTAGGTTTAACACGTAAATCAAACAGAGATTATGTAGACATAAATGATCATAATAAAAATGCAGTATATACAACGAAGATAAACTACAGAAATGAACAACCTTTTGTTGAAGAAAGTAGGGCAAGCCATCCTGCATGGATGTACAAAGATTTAGAACAATCTAGATGGGAAGCACCCTTTTTAAATCCATTGAATGGATTAGAAAAGAAGTTTCATGAAAACATTCAAACACGTATTTTAGAGAAAGATTACTTTGTTCCTACAATTCCTATTGTCGATGGAACACATGAAATGGATTACTATTTGACCGGAAAATCAGTATGTGTTGCTGGTAATGAAAATGGCTGTCCTGGAAATATATATACAAACCCAATATGATAAAATTATTGTGGATCATCGTAAATATTATATAAGAATATATTAATTATATAATAAATGGAATTAGCCATCCCTGGTGTAGCATTAGGATTGTTGTATATAGCATCAAATCAAAAATCAAAAAACGAGAACTTTAGAAATCATAGTCAATTACCTAATGTTGACGTACCCAATCGTAATTATCCAAGCGAGTTCCCTGTTATTTCTTCTGACACAGATTTAACATCTCAATTATCAACAACAAATAATTATGATAATGGTGGTGGAGTTTACACTGACAAATATTTTAATCCTAATATGAATCAGCAAAATAGTAGCAATTCAGATACAAAATTTGGACAGGACTATTACTCATTAACTGGTGACAAAGTAAACGCCAGTTATTTTGAACATAACAACATGGTTCCATTCTTCGGAAGCAACTTGAGAACCCGTTTAGCAGATGAAAATTCCAATGAAGGAGTTTTAGATAATTATATTGGAGCTGGATCACAAGTTATAACCAAAAAAGAACAATCTCCCCTTTTTGCTCCTAGTGCGAATCAACAATGGGCACATGGAGCACCCAATAGCAGTGATTTTTTCCGCTCTCGAGTAAATCCTAGTAGTCGTATGGCAAACGTAAAACCCTTTGAAGAAGAACACGTTGCACCTGGTCTCGGATTGGGATATACTAGTCAAGGTTCAGGTGGATTTAATTCAGGAATGATGATGCGTGATAGATGGTTAGATAAAACCGCAAATGAATTACGTGTTGACAACAAACCTAAGGCAACCGGACTCATGTTGTATGGTCACGAAGGCCCTGCTGATAGTGTAATTAAAAAAAATTCCACATATGAGCAAATGGGGATTATGGAAAAACATACACCAGATCAAAGCTATGCTCATGACACACGTGACTTTGTAAATTCTGACGTAGATAGTTTTGGAAGAAGTAAAGACATTGGTCGTCTTTTTACAACTGGTGGTGTGGAAACTGGTCCTGCACTACGTCCTATTACAGTTGACCGATATGTAACTCGTCCTGAAACAGCAGTTACTTATGCTGGTGGAGCAGGATATCAGAATTCAACAAGTTATATTCCAGGTGAATACATGCCGTCAACAAATCAACAATTAGGTGCTGTACCATTAGCGGGAGCTAATGCTAATGGTCGTCAATATGCGAATGATGGTGATTATGAAATCAAAGCAAAGAAAGCATATCCTAACAATAGAACTCAGAACAAACAGGATAATTATTTCGGAGCTGTTAGTAATAGCTTAGGTGCTGCAGTAGCACCATTATTAGATATGTTAAGACCTAGTCGTAAGGAAAATGTGTTAGGGACATTGAGACCTTATCAGAATCCAGGAACAACTGTACCTCAATCATATATCTTTAATCCTGCGGATCGTCCTGCTGCAACAATACGTGAAACTACAGAAAATTCGAAAAATCATCTTAATGTAAGTTCTAATTTTAAAGATGGTGCATATTCTGTAACTGGTCATATTCCAACTTACACAACACGTACAGATCAAGGTGCTTATGATTATGTTGGATCATCGAGTGCTGGTGAAAGATACAGACAGCCAACTTCTTATGAAGCAGGATACAATCAGCGTAATAATGACATTAAATCTAGTACTATTCAAGGACATATGGTGCAAGGTAATATGGCATTAATGAATGGTGATATTAACATGCGCCAAGTTTCTAGAGATAATATGTTGAAGAACGAGCGGGGGGTAATAGCTAATATGCCTTATCAATCACCAGACGTTATAAATATGGGTAGCAAAGTTGGTTCTTCGAATCAATTATATTCTAACATTCAAATGGATAGAAATACTCCAGATATTACAAGTATGTTAAAGAGTAATCCATATGTTGTAGATTACAGAAGTGCTTTATAAATTATTTTATTATTATTATTTTTTTATTTTTTAAATGAAAAAATAATTTATCAGGGTCTTGGTAATCTATTAATTGCTGATTGACTAATTGGTGGCGGTGGTTCGGGAAGATTAAGGTTGTTCATCATTCCAGCAGGTTTCTTAAAAGTTATTTTTATTTTTTTAATATAATCCTTTATTATATTTTTAGGATCTGTTGGTATGTCAACCTTAATTTGAAAGGACTTTTCGTTATTTGAATCCATACTATCTAACGTGACCTTTCCAATACTTTTTTTCTCCGAATCATAAACTGGTCCTATTGCTTTAATGTTAAGCACTCCATAATCATCAATTGCGTTCAAAAATACTATAGGTAAATGCTTTGTTTTATCCTTTTCAAGTGCATTTATACTTTTAATTTCTGACAAAGTATCTAATTTATAAACGTTTTGATTAAAAGAAACATCTAATGTAAAATGATTTGGTATTACATCTCCAGTATTTCCTGTAGGGTCGACATTATTTGTATTGATGGGAACTATAGTTACTGTTCTGTCAACTAAATTATCAGATATATCTCTGTAACCAGTAGTCTTTACAGATGCTACATCATTCATAGAAAAATCTATTTCCTTTTTTATAACTTCTGACTCCGTAGTTAGTTTAAAAGATCCATGAGGACTAGGAACAAGTACTCCGTTTTTATTACTTAATACTACATTTAAAGCAACTACAAAATCATCTTGATCTTGGTTTTCTAGTCCTTCTAGAGACCTGTTATAAATATAATAAAACAAATTTAATAAAAGTATTAGTAATAATGCTATAATTATGTATTTGTTAAATCCTTGTTTTACCATCTATACTATAATTATAAATTATTTAATCTAAATCAGCAAAAAAAAAATATCAAGTATTTATAAAGAAATGATTATTAAAACAGAAAAAAAAGATGGAGTTACTATTTATACAGTAGAAAAAGATTATGATGATAAGGTATTGGCTAAAAAAATGGATAAATTCTTAAAACCAGATGACATAAAGAAAATTATTAGGGAGGATGCGGATGTCTATACTGCAGAAGGAAAATTATTATTACGATTTAGAAAAAGCAAATTAAATAAAGAGCATGCGGATGCGTTTTATGAAAATATTATTAAATTTGCCAAGAATGTCTCTGGACTTAGAGGAAGTGCTTCTGGAAGTAAGAAAAAAACTTTAGGACAAGCCAATAAAGTCATGTCTAATATTTTTGGATTTTTTGATCGCTGGACCCCAAGCCAAAAAATGATTTTTACTAAATTAGGTCGTAAACCATCTATTAACGTACGTGAATGTCGTTTTAATATGGATCACCCAGAGGAATATAAAAAAACTATTCCTCTCATCGAAGATATCGATAGATGGTATGCTAAATTAACACCAGAACATTACGGCCATCAGATTAGAAAAGCCAAACAAACACCCTTTAAGATAGCAAATACATCATTTACAACAATTACCACAAATGTTAATTTTCAAACTGGACTTCATACCGATAAGGGTGATGATGATGAAGGATTCGGTAACTTAGCAGTTATTGAGAGAGGAAGCTACACTGGCGCAGAAACTTGTTTTCCTCAATATGGTGTTGGTGTTGATGTTCGTGGAGGAGATGTTTTATTCATGGATGTTCATCAACCTCATGCAAATTTACCTATGCATAAGAAATCACAAGATACAATTCGTCTTTCTATAGTTTGCTACTTAAGAAAAAATGTTTGGTTAAATAGTAAGAACAAAACTAGAAAATTTATGGAAAAGCATAACAAAACTGTCAAAAGCATGAGATCTGTAAAGGGTAAATAATCAGAGTCTTGTAACATCAAATGCTTTACTAGTGATCAAAATGGAATCAATATTTTCGAACGGGACAGTAAATGTTGTAGGAAAAGGTCTGAACGTTTCCTCTTCTTCCTCTGCAACAATTAGACGTGCGATATTCCCACTGTTATCATAGATAATGGTATCAATATAACAATGCATTAATGTGTTATCAACAAAACACATTAATTTAGATCCTCTCATTAGAAGTTCACGATAGGCCTTTTTATCATCAATAAATGAAATATAAACATCTCTTTCTTTACCAAAATGCTTTGCTGCTTTGTTGATATAGCTGAAAATCACACTCTTTACAGTACCATCATATTTGCCAGGTTTAAGTTTACAGTGGACTACAACTGGTGTCCTCACCGTTAGTGAATCGTAAACTGCGTTTGACATTTCTGAAAGTTTTTGTTTTTGTAAATAAAATGTATGTTAAACAAATCAATTTTTTATGTTTTATCTAGATTAATTTGATTGATTAATATATATATAAAATTAATATAAATCATTATGGATTTTTGTAAACCAGCTCATATTTATCTAATTTTTAGTTTACTTGGCTCGATCATATATATTTTAACCACAATTTCTTACAAAACCCTGAGCGAAGAAGCTCGTTTCATATTTTGGCAGTTTATAGCAATAATTGTATGGACGTGTATACTTAATATATTGTGTTGGGCTGGCTTTTCTATTATTTCTTGGATTTTAGTAGCCATTCCATTAATAGCATTGACTATTATTATAGTTGCAGAAATATCAGTTTTGCACAATAAATTTATTGAAGAAAAAAACAAAGAACAAAGAACAAAAGAAAAATTAATACCTAATTTTTAGATGTTTTATTTTTTGCTGATTTTACTGATTTTTTTGTTTTATTATTGTTTTGACCCGGCTCTGTATGGGCGGGTATTTTTTTTAAACGGAATTCTGTCATACCATGTTTTTTGGTGGAAATAGCACCATATCCAGGATATTTGGCAAGCAATTTCTTTGATGCTTCTAACATAGGTTTTAAACGTGCTTCAAATGTGCCTAACCCACCTGATTTACCATAGTATTTTGTCATGAATCCTACTCGATTAAATCGTAAAACAATACCATCATGTACGAAGTATTTTAAGGTTCTCTCTACATCCTCTTTTTGTCCATTTTCCTTTGTGATTGTAAGTTCGATGGCTTTTAAATTTGGTCTATTAATAATTCCATAAAATGCACCTACTATGTAATTTAGAGCAGTGGTCATTTCTGGTCTACCCTTACGGAAAAAAGGATTAAATACAGGATAAACGCCCCATATGTAGGATTTATTAGTATGACATTCTTTAAAGGCATATTTGAAGAAACTGTCGAGTGATTTTCCTTTGGTGATAGTAGACATAGTTAAATCTATTTTTGAAACATCATCATCGAAGAAGACGATATGTTTTCCTTCTGGAAATTGTTCCATAATAAATTGGCGCTGAGGAACCAACCCTTTTATTCCTACAACTAATTTATTGTATTTTGATTTGTCGAGAACCTTAATATATTCATCATATTCCTCTTTGTTTGCAACGTAAACAAATACTTTTTTAGCGGGAATATTATTGTCTTTTAACATTTGAAGTGTCTTTTCGTTACATAATTCTGCACGTTTATAGGATGGAATACAAACCACATAATCTGTCATTATATATTTTATATATAATGAGATATTTCGTTCTACTAAATCATTAAAATCATTAAAATAATAGAAATCTATCAAATCCTATTTTTACGAGTCGTTCTATTTTTCTTGGAAGTTCTTCGTTTTGTATATTTACCCTTTCTTTTTCCACCTAACCTTTCTGCCTTATCTTTGTCGTCTTCAAACTCTTGTTCTCTTTCTTTTAATTCGGCCAATAAAGGAGCACTCTCTATAGCATCATTTGATAGTCTGTCTTTCAAAAAAGATACTATTTCTGCTTTATTGTTACTATCCTTTGTATACTTTTTCCATCCATTTTCTTCATCGTAAGGTCCTTTATTTTTAGACGTATATGTTCCCAAAAAAAGATTATCATTATCGTCTTTTTTCCAATGAATAGTACCTTCTTTTAAATCCATAATTTATATTATTGTATATATTAAAAACATAAAAAAAACTAATCTTAAAGGACAAATAACTGTATTAAACAAGCACTTCCAAGTCCTCAAATTTCCAATATTCTACTCCACCGTTTGGCAAAGGCCTCTTTATAATAAAAGGAATTAACTTCTTTTCAAATTCCTTCAATGCAATAACATATCCATCAATAATATTTGGTTCCAAATCAACAAGTGGCTTTGCGCCAGAATTAATTTGCTTGGCACGTTCTCCTAAAATTCGTGCTTTTTCGTATCTAGTAATGAAAGGAATGGTTTTGTGTAAAGGATCTATAATATTTCCATTTTGATCACGAATAACTCTAGACAATACATCGATTTCATCATAATTATGGGAAAGTAATTCTGGATGAAAGTCCGTAATGATTTTCTTTTGTGTGTTTTCGTCAAATTTTTGTAAATAAAACTCATCTTCCTCCTCATCATCATCATCAATATCATCAAATTCTGAAAATACGTTTCCCAAAGTTTCTGTATTTTTTTCTCCATCATCCTCTTCATCATCTTCCTCTTCCTCATCATCATCTTCATCTTTTTCTTCATCCTCATCATCATCGTCCTCTTCTTCTTCTTTTATTGGTTCCTTTACATCAGTTTCTGAATCTACATCATCTTCATCAATCTCGCCATCCTCCAAGTTTTTATCTTCTTCTGTTTTTTTTGCAGGTCTTTGGATAGCTAATGCGGTGAAAGGATTATTATCTCCTGTTCTGATTTGTAATCTCTTGGTCTCCATGCTAGATAATATATATACTGTTATATTTTTAAGTGATTAAAAAAAACAAATAGATATTTTCAATTTTTCCGTGTGATTATTTTTAATTCTCATTTGTCTTCCACGTTGTGTCGCATTCAGTGCACATGTACAAATATTTCAAGTTGTTGTCATCGTAACGAATGTAAATGATCTCTGCAATTTTCTTTTCATCTTTATTTGTTTTACATTCCGCATTCGGACACTTCATGTTGTAAATACGTGGTAATGTTGGATCTAGCTTGGTGTATTGATTAATAATATGATTAAACTTTTGTTCACCTTTCTTTAACTGATTGTTTAAAACACAAACACCTTCCTCAGTAATAGTTTCATCCTTGTGTTTACAATTACGGCAATAATAAGTTAATTGGTTAGGATCATCCACGCTGATCCCAATATAATACATATTGTCGCATTTCACGCAGAATTTCATTGAATATATAAATAGTTGGTATAATATTTATACTGTTTATAAAATCAAATCTAAATCAATTTTTTTGAAGGGAACCAAGGTTCCCTTCTGAACCCTCCTTTTTAGAAGGGTTTTAATTTACAATTCTAAAAATAATAATCATATTATTAAAAATATAAATAAAAAAATATTTAATAGAAAATACCATTAAAAAGGAGGGTTCAGAAGGGAACCTTGGTTCCCTTCATAAAAAATTGATTCTAAAAAAGGGAATAAAAATATAAACAGTATATATCCTAAAGCCATGGAAACTCAAAGTGGATCGTTTAAAAACAATGCACCTAGTTCTTCCTCTGTATTAAAAATAAAAACTGGAAATAATATTAAAACGTATCGTGATACCTCTGATTTCTTAAGCAAGCATGTTCATCAAAAAGATCTTCCTACAACCAACCCAAAACCAGTTACAAACACCAGAATTGGCGATCCTAAACAGAGTATTCATGGCGGATCCTATCACATCCCTGATGAAGAATATGGTCAATTTTTGGATCTATACGCCAAAGACGTAATTGTTGGGAAGAAAAAGGAATATTTAACGGAAATGCAAAGAGAAAATGACGGACCTATTTTAGTTGATATTGATTTTCGTTATGACTATGAAATTGATGAAAAACAGCACAGTCCTGATGACATTGTTGAACTTATCGGGGAATATTTAGGAGAAATCAAAAATATATTTCAGCTAGATGATTCGACACGTTTCCAAATATTTGTATTTGAAAAACCACAGGTAAATCGTATTGACGACAAAGTAAAAAATAAGAAAATAACTAAGGATGGAATCCACATGATAATTGGTCTCCAGGCTGATCACGTTACTCAACAGATTTTGCGTGAGAAAATCATTGACAAAGCTGCTGAGATTTGGAAGAACTTGCCCTTGAAGAACACATTTGAGGATGTGTTTGATAAGGGAATTAGTACTGGAAAAACCCCATGGCAGCTCTACGGAAGTCGTAAACCCAGTCATGATCGTTATCAATTAACCCGTATTTTCGATGTTTCCTATGATCCGTCTGATGAGCAGTTTATGTATCCAGAAAGTCCAGTGTCTAGTTTTGATATTGTAAAGAACATTCGTAAGCTCTCAGTCAGAAATAAGGAAAACCCTTCATTATTTATGACCAGCAATTTCATCAAAGAGTATGAAAATTACAAAAAAGATAAGAATATTGGAAAGAGCATGGCTGGAGGATCTTTGTCAATGACTCTGTCAAAAACAAATTTGGACATTTACAATGATGATTTCTTACACCCATCTAATATTGCAAAAATCAGATCTAGGGAAGAGCTTGAAAGAGCAGTAAATAATTTCTTAGACAGTATTCAGATCTCAGATTATAATTTGAGAGAAACCCATCAGTATGCAATGATCTTACCAGCATCTTATTACGGTGATGGAAGCTATGAGAAATGGATTCGTGTTGGTTGGGCTCTCAAAAACACAGATGCACGTCTTCTTATTACCTGGATCGCTTTCTGTGCTAGGTCACCTACATTCCATTTCAGCGAAGTTTCAGATCGTGTTGAGAAGTGGCTTGGTTTTGAGACAAGAAAGGTAAATGGACTATCTAAGCGCTCACTTTTGCACTGGGCTAAGGCGGATGCCCCTAAGGATTATGAGAGGGTCCGTCACGATACGATTGATTATTTCTTAGAGGAGACTATTCGTACACGTGGTGCTTCTACATCAAAGCATGATGATCGATCTGGATGTGGTGATACTGATATTGCCAAGGTTTTATTTGAGTTATTCAAGCACCAATATGTATGTGTAAGTATCAAAGGAAATGTTTGGTATCAGTACATTAACAATCGATGGCAAGAGGTTGATTCAGGAACCACTCTTCGTAAAGCAATCTCCGAGCAGCTACGTGATCTTTATAATCAAAAAACGTTTACTGCTATGAATTCTATGATTTTGAACGGTGAGCCAAATGAGCATCAAACACCCGAAGAAGATCCTACAAAGCGTAGATCTATCAGAATTCTCAATATTTGCACCAGATTGTCTGACAGTAATGGAAAGGATAAGATCATGAAGGAGGCAAGGGAGCTATTCTATGATGGAACCTTCTTGCAAAAGATGGACACAAATCCCTATTTCCTTTGCTTCAAGAATGGTGTCATTGATTTCAAGGAGAAAGTATTCCGTAAGGGACATCCCGAGGACAACATTTCGATGTGCACAAACATTGACTATATTCCCTTGAATATTAAAGATCATGGAAAGATTATGGACGAGATTAATGATTTCATGAACAAACTATTCCCAGAAAAAGAGCTCTGTGATTACATGTGGGATCATCTTTCATCCACCCTTATTGGTACTGCGAGTAACCAGACTTTCAACATGTACATTGGTATTGGACAGAATGGTAAATCGGTGTTGGTAAATTTGATGGAAATGGTATTGGGTGATTACAAGGGCGATGTTCCTCTTACGCTTGTCACAGAAAAGAGAGGTAAGGTTGGTGGTCTTACTCCAGAGATTGTGGAGCTGAAGGGAATCCGTTACGCAGTAATGGCTGAACCACAAAAAGGAGATAAGATTAACGAAGGTATGATGAAGACACTCACTAGTGGTAAGGATCGCCTTCAAGGTCGCGCACCCTACATGCCTCAGACTATTTCATTCCTTCCTCAATTCAAATTGGTTGTTACCTGCAATGTCTTCATGGAAGTCAAGAGTAATGATCATGGAACTTGGAGACGTATTCGTGCAGTCCCTTTCAAATCACTTTTTACAAAGAATCCAGTGAATGATGATAAAGAGAAACCATTTCAATTTATGCTAGATGAGTATATTGATGAGAAGTTCGATTCTTGGAAGGAAGTATTTGCTGCTATGTTGGTGAAACGGGCATTCGAAACGGGTGGCCTGGTGAAGGATTGCAACATTGTGATGGCGAAGAGCAATGAGTATCGCCAGAGCCAGGATTACATTTCTGAATTTGTTGGTGATCGTATCAAGCCTTATGCCAACGGTCGTATTAAGAAGATGGAGTTGAATAGTGAGTTTACTATTTGGCACGGATCGAATTACGGTGGAAGATGCCCTGGACCCAAGGATCTGCATGAGTACATGGACAAGACGTTCGGAAAACAAAGAGCACAGGCTTGGCATGGTGTTAAAATTGTTTATGACAGAGATAATAATGCACATGAATCAATAGATTCTGATTATCCTGATGATATCGATGATAATGAATTAGTAAATTAATGTAATAATATTTTAACTTTAAAAAAAATATTATTTTTTTTCCACTATTCATTTTCCTTACTTGTAGAATATTTATAATTTGGATCTTTATATACTTGAACTGTAGCAAACGAAACAAGTATATCAAATACATAAAAAATGTAAGGCTGAACATATTCTAATAAAAATGGATAAAGTCCTAATACAATCGCCATAGTTATTTTTACATATATATTCACAGAAGTGTTAACTGTAAACACTAAAAAAATTGCATAAAGCAAAGCTATGTAATAAATAACAAATAAATACCAATTTATGGAATAATAACCTTGTGTTTTATCATATATAAACTGGGATGCTCTAATGTCGGAAACAGCATTAGTTTCTGATTCATTAATTTTGTTTGTCATAATAATATTTTCTGTGCCTATCCCAGTATACAATAATTTCTTGTTATTGTCATTTTTACTTTTAAAATCACTGTTCATTTTTTTAACCTTTTCGACATAATCGCTCATAGTTTTATTGTATTCAGTGAAAGCTTTATCATTTTCATTAATTTTAAAATTTTCTAATTGGCTATAAACAAAATTTAATTCTTCTTCCACTTTGGCTATTTTTTTTGTAAAATCTGTTATTTCTTTGTTCAAGGGAATTACATAATTATTTTTGTAAAATTCAGGTAATATAGTGGTGAAGTAATTTGTTCTAACTGATAGATTATCTCTACAAGTCATTGTATCAGCAATAATACTTTTTCTAGATTTATTATAACCTTCAAATTGTGTGTTGTAATCGGATATTAATTTTGTATAATTCTGTAATCCAACAATCTTTTTATCATCATTCGTCAATTCCCTACCATTTCTGCATTCATCAGTGTGTCGACATGCTGACATTAGTGTATTTGTCTCTGAAATAGTTTGATCAACCTTTTCTCCATTGTTTTTCAAATAGGTTAATATATCTTTAATTAAACCATCTACAAGATAAGATTTTTTGGGGACATCCGGAATTATCAGATTTGGTATACTCTCTGGTTTAATTTCTTCTTTTTCAGGAATAATTACTTCTTTTTTAGCTGAACACCCCTCCTCATACTTAATTGGAATCCATTTAATGATCGGATCATCTAGAGGTTGTGTTGGCGCAGGAGGTGCTGCCACTGCTGCTGCAGCTTTGGCTGCTGCCGATTTCTCCGCTGCCGCTTTTTCCGCTGCCGCTTTGTCAGCTGCTGCTTTATCTACTGCCGCTCTCTGCGCTGCTCTTTCTTCCGCTGATGGTGGACCCTGTCGACCCATTTAATATTATTATTATTATTAATTATATTATAACTAGATTAGATTTTTAGCAAATCTATTTTTACATATTTGTAAACAAACCTTAAATTATCTTGTAATTCAGTAATAAAAAATGGGAATAAAAATAGAATAATTAACAATATTATTTTGGAATACATCGGAATGGGTTTATAATAAATAAAATATGCAAATATTATCAATAAAAAATAATAAATCATACTAAAATAATCATTCATTGTGGTTAAAATATCTTTTGTTTCAAATAAATAAAAATTCCTACTATTGTCTGTCGAATAGCTATCTACAGTTTCCTTCGAATGATTATCTAATATTTTATTTTCTGATTTTAATGCATCATGATATTGTTCAGTACTCACTATAATTGCTTTATTAAGATCATTATTTGTCTTTGATGTTATTGCTATACTCTTTTTATAATCTCTTAACAATTTATTTTTTGCTTCATTGGCATCTTTTCTTTCTTTCAAGTCTTTTGATAATCGGTCTAATTCAATCTTTCTGTCGGCAAATGTATTTCTTAATCCATTTCTTTTTGCTGTTAAAACAGATTTTTCTGTTTCTTTTTCTCCTTTCAATTTAGTAATATCTTTTTCTATGTTTTCTAAATCTTTGAAAACTCTATCAAAATCACCTGTAATCCTTATCGCATCTTCTTTGTAAGCTGTCAATGTTAATATCATTGGTTTTAATTTATCCATTAAAACATTCATATCTGCCGTTCTATCAGGGGCTCTGGGACATGGAGACGGTTTATTTCCCATTTATTTATTTATAATTTTTTATATTATAAATAGATTATATTTTACCTATAGGGTACATATTGGTTAAATTCAAATGGTGTGTTCACAGATATATTGTGCTTAGAATCTGATAAATTAGTAAAATTTAGACTTGTGAAACCACTGACTAATGTATTTCCAGGTACACAGACACCATTTACTTTATCCCAAGTAGTTCCTTGACCACAGCAATCACCTTTTGCGCAAAAATTGGGCGTGTCGATCAAATCATAAATACTTCCACTTCCTTGATTAGAACTAGACTCTGCAACTGTATTGCCAGGTGCAGGACTTGTTAATGTTGTTAAATCTAACTCGTCATAATTCATCTTACTACGAGAATTAATATCAATGAGTGTAGTTCCTATGTAATAAGCACCTATGCAAAAAACAATAATAGATAATATGTCGAAAACAATCTGAGGAACCATTGGTAACATTGTACTTAAAATGTATATCAAAATAAATGCCCCTAAAGTTATGATAAAAGTAATAATAACAAACGTATATGCTTTTTGTCTAGATCTTTGTCCATCATTGAGTCCTACTGCTCTTTTTTGGCCAAACAATATTCTGTCTACACTTTCTTTTTTATCAATTAATCTTTGCCTTTCAGTGTCTACAATATCACTCATTTCTTTTTGATGAGTTAATAGACCATCCGTCGTTTCATTAGCATTAACATAATTATTGTAAGTATCTGTTAAGTTGGTTTGGATATTCTTTATAATCGGTGCAGAATTCTTATCCTGAGATTGTGTTTTTAAATAGGTCAAATAATTCTGTTGTATTGATAATAACCCATTTAAATCAACATTATTAGTAGCTGGATTAGTATCAGCATCACGGAGAGCATCCCAAATATTTGATTTGTCACCCATTTTTTTATATATTATAATAATATTTTAGTTTTTAAAATATTATAAGATTTCTAAATAGCTGAATAATTATTCTCTTGCTAAAGCAATGGCAAAAACTATTAAGGTTGCAGCGGTTAATGTTCCTAAAACATAGACCGCATTATCTTGTGCAGCTAATTGTTTTGTGTCGTATATTCTTCCTTCTACTAAGGTTTTTGGTTTGTTTAAAGTAAAAGGAGTATTGTAATCATAAAAATCGTTTCCAGACATGTCATCACGAATTCCTTGGCCTTGATAATTAGTTATAATATTAATGTTGTTTGATATATCGATAAATCGAGTGTTTACCTTTTTCATTTTAACCTCGTAATCATTTGCGATTTCATTAAGAGGATTAATCTGATCTTGTATAATACCATCAGGTAAACCAAGAGATTTGGGATCATTGGTTCCGTAATAATTATATACGCTTTCCGAATCCATATAACCATGATTTTCAAATCCTTCATATCCATCTTTTTTCATTTTTTTCAGGCATCTTTTGTTGTTTGTACTATATAATTTTGTCATGTCCGGATCACCACTATTTGGATCTGTTCCGTTATAATATAGATATTGCAGAGCCATTGGTGCAATTGTAGCACAATGTATGTCGTCGTTGGTGTTTTCTTTTATATACTTGTTATTATCAGATGTAAATGGTTTAATAGTATATTGTGAAAATGGTGTATAATCAGTAATAGTAATATCAGGATGAGGATCACGGAAATCCTTAGTTGCAGTAGTAACTTTAAAATTTCTTAAATATAATGTAGAATTTAACATATTGTGACCAGGACTTATAGGATAATAGTATAATGGAGTGAAATTATCACCGCTATATTTGAGTAAGTAATATTTATAATCTTTGGAGTTTTGGAAATAGTAAAAATATTTGCACTTTGGATCACTTTTACATTTTTGCATCGCTTCATCAACACTTCCTACAATGACAGCATTGTTCATCTCATCAACCGATGGCGCTATACCAAAGTATGGTTTCATAAAATCGTCTTTTAACTCAATGGCAGAATTCGTATTTACATTGATGTAAGGATCCTTTTTTTCAATATACTGCAATGTCTTGTTTTCATCATTATCATCTTGACCAAAGAATACTTTATTTATTTTCTTATCAACCTCGACATCATAAAAATAATAATCGCGTAGAGTTGTTGGGTTGTAATTTGGTTCAATTGCTGTATATTTAACCTCACCGTCATTAGGATCATATGCTTTTGCTCCACGACATCCTTTGTAAGATCTTTTAATTACTAAATCACCTCTACGGTTTATTTCTAATTTATAGCAATTATTACTTGATATACACAAAACTCTTACTATACCAGTAGGATCTTCTGGTGCACCTACACCATTAGCTCCTGTACTTAAGTCTATTTGGTTAGTTATATTGTTTAATACTTTCCATTTTGCCCAATTATCATTAGAAACTGGATCATGACCGCCAGCCACATATCTATTTACAGGTAACCAACCATAACTTCTAGGTCCATAAGGGTTACCTTTTGGCCCATAATATTCCATTTCAGTGCCATAATAATATGTTGTAAGATAACCTTGATCTGACAAATTTAAGACACCATTTGAATGAAACGGCTCTAATTGTTTAACGTTTCCATTTGAATAAACAAATATAGATCCGTCTACAACTTGATAATGATCAATCACTGTTGTAGTACCAGGTTTACAGTAAGAAGGTACTCCGGCAGAAATTTGTGCACCAGTTTCAGGATCTGTAGACGCGGGAATAGGATCAGTCATGTAAGCAGGAGGTAAACATTCTTGATGATCATACTGAGGTGCATTAAAGCTTCTATAAAAAATGTATCCGTAATAAGATGGACTCGCATTGTATGTATCTTCAGCTTTTGTTACCGGTGTTGTTGACCATACTATTTCGTATTCATAATTACCCGGTTCACTTTTAGTATTCGATTCTCTGTCGCTTATAAAGCAATTGAATAGATTTTTTTGCTCATATCCTGGTGCTTGTGTCAAACTATAATAAATATTATTTTGTGTATTAAAATTACTATTAATTTGACTTCCTATTGAATCAGAATTTTCTATTTGGCAAAACAATTTCTCTGTATCTGTTCGCGTTTTACCATTTGGATCCACTATAGTTAATACAAAATTGTGATCTCCTGATTTTGCTCCATATTGTATTCTAACTGCATACTCTTGTCTAGAAGTTAATTCAACCGATTGAGTGACATTTACATTAGTTTGGGATCCGGCATTTATTAATTTATTAGTACTACTGTAATAAGCTTCTTTTGCAGAATCACCTAACCAAAAATTTGCGGCGTTTGATGCTTGTATTCCTATTCTCCATAATCCAGCAACATCTGGCACCATAAAACCTTTCCATTCTAAAGAGAACTCCTTATTATTTCCATTGGCTAATATTTGCTTGTTGGTTGCATTGGTTAAATTATCAAATTTAGTTACAAGATCTTTTTGAACTACATTGAACTTTGAATTCTTAAAAAATGTTTCTTGTCCATAAAAATAACCACTTTTGTTAATTGTTAGCTTAAGACCAGGAGTATATATTTTTTTACTACCATCGGGATTGTTATTAAAAATGCTAGACGGAAAAAAGCTAGGGTTGTTCCATTCGTAATTGGCCTTGTATATTCCTGCATTTATTTTACACGTGTGTTTGGTATGAAGACCTGGTATAGCTTTAACAGGAGGTTCGGCATTGACACTATATTCTAAAGGAGTAAAACATGATCCCGAATCTGATGTTGCTATTTGATTCCATGTTGGTTTTAAATATACATAAGATAAACTCTTTTTCATGTGATCGTAACTATCGGGCATAGTTGCAGCTATCTTGTCTGTATCAAAGTCAAGTTTAGTTCTATAGTCAGTTCTTGTTGAATCAGTCATTTTATATTTATATTATCGTTATATAAATATATTACTAAATTTATTTCCTTGTTAAATTGTAATAAAAAATTCCGCTAGCTAAAAAAGTTAATAATAAACCAATATATATATTTGTTTGTAGATCATCATCTATTGTTTTTAAATTGTCTTCTACAACGGGCTTCGCATTAACCGACGGAAATATTTCTGATATATACGTTGATATTTGAAAATTAGAATAATTTAACTTTGTGTTGCATTTGTTTGTAAATCCTTCTTCAACTGCAGTTACATTGGGGGTATGTTCTAAGAACGTATACAAATTTATTTGAGAAATTTCTAAAACACTGTTTCCTGGAAACAACTCAACGAAAACAAATCTAAAATAGACATAGTATTCTGTTGTGTTTAAGTTATAAACAACAGGACTTGAAATGTCAGTGTAATCATATGCTTTTGATAACGGTAATGTTTGAAAGTCTATGTATTCCCATTTACTTCCATCTTTTGACCCTAAAAGCAAAAATGTTTTGGGAAATGTACATATGTCGTCTGAATTTGGAGTAAATATACTGTACCTAAACAAAAAAATAGGACTTGTCGTAGGTACTTGTATTTGTATCCATTCTCCTCTGTAAGGAGTATTTCCTACCATTGTGGTATATTTAGTTTGTTCTGACCCACCACCTTGGTAATTAGAAGGTACAGTTTGTGCTAAAACCTTTTTGGGGGTTTCTGCTACAGTTAACTTAGGTATAGCAAAATAAGGATCTTGACAATAACTTGGAACTGTTCCTGATTTTTTTTTTTTAAAAACAAATGGATTATTTTTAAAATTAGTTTTCCATGTCCCGGTTTTCCCTCCATTAAAAGCATTGAATGGCATATGTTTTTCATCTGAATAAGATGATGCACTTATTATATATTCACCAGTATGATCATAATTTTCGTGCCTGTCACTGGGGTCGTATATAGGATCTTCGATATAAATATCATTACGTTTGAACATAGTGCCATCTGGAAAAGGAACAACTTTATAAGGTTTTATTTTATAAACTCGCGTATTAATATTGCTAACTCCATTTGTAATCGGAAGATCAGGTTCATCTGGAACATTCGAAACAGAAATATTAGTGGCAGGAGGTTTAGAAACAGCTACATTTGAAATAGGAACGGGAGCAGGAACGGGAGCAGGAACGGGAGAAGGAACGGGAGCTGTAGTTGTGGGAGGTTTTGGTGGAGGAGGAATATTAAAATTAGGTGGAGGAGGAATATTAAAATTAGGTGGAGGAATATTAAAGGGTAAAGGCATATATTATGATTTATATAATTAGAATATATTTATTATATTTTTGTAAAAGCATAAAATAATCCAGTTGTTGCTAAAATAGTAAACAACATTGCTGAATACATAGATGAATCATAAGGCAATACTCCATCTTCTAATGTAGGTCCATCAATATTGTATACCTCACGAAGCTTTAAATCCAATTCATTTCGCAATCTTATATTGGCAGCCTCGATGTATTTTATTCTTTGATATTCACTTTCATATTCGTCTGGATTTATGATACTACTTTTATTTCTTGAAAACAATTTTCGTAATGAGTTTAAATCATTATTAATAGTACCTTGCAGAGACCTTAAAGGGTCTATATTCGAATCTGCCTGGTTGCAACATGTTAGATCGGAAGAATCGCAGCCACTGGTTATTGAACCGTTATTCACATTGCATTTTACATATTTTGCATACTTCAAATTAAATTTATTAATATCATTCATCAATTTATTATCCGCTGCCATGATTTGATCTTTTGTTTGTTGCTCTTCTAATAAATCTTGTTGACGTTGATCTGGAAAAAACATTATAATTTTATTGTTATATAATTATAATACATTTATTATTATCTAATTTCTGTTTTTATAAATTATTATTACTAAAAATAATATTCCTATTCCTAAATTTATCGTATTTAACAATACATTATCATAACTCTGTTTATTATTCATAAATTTTTCATCAGATCCTGTATGCTTGCTTTCAATATTAGTCAAATATTCAGCCTTTGATTTGTTGATACACAATTCTTTTTTGATGCAGTTGTCTTTATTTTCAATAAAATAAGATCCACATAAATTATGCCATTTTTGGTCTAAAGGTTTTAATTTTCTACATTCTTGGTCTGTTGGCATTACACCCTGTTGTATTGCGTCTACGTAAAAAAAATCATTAGGACTATATCCAACTACTATGTTCTTCTCTGCTGCCATTTTTATCTATATTTAGTCGTTATATTTTTTTGTTTTAATAAACGTTATGTTTTTTAAATACAAACACGATAATAATCATAAAACATAGCTGTCGCACTATTGCGTTTGAATTCGCAAATATTTCCTGGTCTCAAGCATATTGCTAATGCTTGCGGGTCGAATCTAGAAATTTCTGGTAGTTGCATGGGGTTAGATATATTATACTTTTTATTCAATTCCTCTATCTCCTCTTTTTCTAAAATTCTACATTGAGGAACCAATTTATGATTCAAAATATTGTATTGCAGACGTTTTATATTGTGAATAACTACAAATGTACCTGAATGATCATACAGATACTTTAACTTTGTAATAATGGTATCATTAGGTTCATCTTCTGTAATAACAATAAGTGTATCATCCTTCGTCAAAACATTCTCAATAACGAAAAGATCCTCAATAATATCGTCTAAATTTTGGGGTCTGATTTGCTTCGCCGTCAAATAATATTTTATGTAAATCTTCTTTCCGTTTGTATTATGCTTTATCAACATATCTAGCTGTGAATTAGAATACATGGCATCTATTTCATTAATGCTAAATGCCTCATATTCTTTGGTATCATAACCCAATGCATCTGACAATATTTCTAGAATAGTTGTTCTAGATTTATAAATACTTAAAATACGGTTATTGGATGAGGACATTATATATAATAACTGGTTATACTTTAACCTTTTTATATTTTATATTTTCAATTTTTTTACATCCCTATCTTTTTAATTAACATACTTCCCAAATCCCATAACCCACCCCCACTCGATTCCTTTTTCTCTTTTTCCTCTTCTTTTTTAGTATCACCGCCTGCTTGTTTAACTTTTATTGCTTCAAGACCATTTGTTAATGGTGATGGTAAGCTAGACGATGATCCAGCATTAAAAACATCTGGATTTCCTTCGCTAGAGAAATCACTACCTCCGTTCATAATTTTAAAAACAGGAGCAAAATTTATAGGAGTTCCAGCTAAAGGATTTTGTGAATATCCACCTCCATTAATTGTTTGCTGATTAGGTAAAATAGTGGCCATTGGTAAAGTTTCACCTACTGGTGATGCATTCACAAAATCTCCTGGTCTATAAATATCTAATGCAGTCACGTTCTGAATTCTATCCATGTCATAAAGCTCATCTAAATGAGTTTGTGCTTTAATAGTTATTAATGTTGGACCAACTGCAGTAATTCGCCAAAGTCTATCTGGTTTACTATCTCCGCTATAATGAACAGTTTCGCCTTCACTAAACGTTTGAGCTTGTTGTCTCAAAAAATCAATATTGGTAGAAGGAGAATCGGTAGGTGGTGGTTCATCCGGACTAGTTGGTGAATAGACAATTTGACCTTGTGCTCTTCTTTCAGCACGTGTTGGTGAAAAATCGGGAGTACTAGGAGAATATAATTTTGTACCACTATTAGGATCATATTCTGGAGAAAGTTCTAATTGCTCAGCAGTCTTCTTGTACATATTACGTAAATTTTCATAATCTTCCGGTGGTGGTTGATAAGCTGGTGAAACTCCCTCTGGATAATCAGGTGATGGAGTTTTAATACTTTCTGGTTTGGCATACACATCATTAGTATTCGCTGTTTCAAATAATTGTTTCTTTATCTTTTCAATGTATTCCTTTGAACTAAACTTCTTTGCGTGTAATAACTTTTCTACATTTTTAGAATAAGACATGCTCTCAAATTGTTTAATATTATCCTCTGTAATTAATCTCATCTGAATATTCGCAGTTTGTAACTCTTGTAACAATAATTTAAAACTATATGGTACTGCGACAATACTGAAATCACGACCAAATTTAGTAACGTTCTCTATATGCATTTCCTTTCCGTCTAATGAACCCGTAAATTTAATTGGACCATCTGCCATAGGACTCATGAATAAATTTTTGGATGGATTATAAATAGCCATCATTCCTGTATTATTACAAACAGCAATGTAGTATTTATCTCCGCGTTCCATCATAGATTCTCTTAAGAAATCAGCTGCACCATGTGATATAATTGAATCACGTTCCATTTCTCCAATACGTAAGCCCCCATCATTTGCCCTTCCAGAAACTGCTTGTCTAGTTAATGCAGTACGTGGTCCTAGAGAACGATAATTAATTTTATCTTTAACCATGTGTTTTAAACGCATGTAATAGGTTGGTCCCATAAAAATCTCCGCACTTATTTGTTCTCCTGTCATTCCATTGTATAAAATTTCATTTCCACTTGAATGATAACCTACTCCAGTGAGCATTTCACCAAAGATCTTTATTTTTGATCCTTTGTTATTAAATGCGGTACAATCGCCACTTCCACCATACATCGCGCATGCTTTTCCTGTAATTCCTTCTACAAGTTGACCAATCGTCATACGGGTTGGTATAGCATGTGGGTTAATTATGATATCAGGTCTTACACCGTCTTTCGTAAAAGGCATATCAGCTTCAGGAATAATTAGTCCAATTGTTCCTTTCTGCCCAGCTCTAGAAGCCATCTTATCGCCCATTGCTGGAATTCTCTCTTCACGAATACGGATTTTGGCAATTCGAAATCCCTCTTCACCCTCTGTAATAAATGTTTTATCTACTATACCTAATTGACCTTTCTTGGTGGTTTTGGACATATCGACTTTTACATCTTTTGTTTCTGATCCTGAAGCGGCTAAACCTATTAAAACGGTTTTGTCATTTATTTCTGTGTTTTCTTTAACTAAACCATAATTATCTAATTTACTGTAATCATAACCAGGTTTGGTTCCAACAATATTTGTTTCTGCGGCGATATTTGTAAATATTTTATCTATAGTAGAGTCTCCGGTTTTACTCTTCTCTTCATGCGACTCATATGTACTGTAATATGTAGTACGAAAAAGGCCACGTTTTAATGCGCCCTCGTTGATAAGTACGGCATCTTCTACATTGTATCCCGTATAACACATAATAGCAACTATGGCGTTTTCACCATATGGATTCCCTTCGTGATTTATGTACTCTAAATAACGTGATTTTACCAAAGGTGTTTGACCGTTCACCAAAACAACGGCAGTTTTATCCATGCGAACTTGGAAATTTGTATGATAAAGAGAAACCGCTTGTTTACTTTGACCACAAGAGAAAGAATTACGTGATGCAGGATTGTTCTCTGGAAATATAATCATGTTTGCCATCATACCAAAAATAAATGATTCGTGTATTTCCATATGGGTGAATTTCTTTGTTTTATTTTTCTCAATGTCTTCACTATTTAAAGCAATAAGTGCACCTTCAGATTCATTTGTATCTACATAATCAATAATAGCTTTCTCTTCCAGAAATCTCTTTAATTTGGCTGGGTTGGATTCTGAATCTATTCCCTCATATACTTCATGTAGCTCTACAATTTTATCAATATTTGTATTAAATTTAGGATCTTTCTTGCGATTAAATCCAGTGATAAGTTGGTTCCATGTGAATTTATCATCTTCTTCTAATCTCTTTTTTATTTTTTCAGATTCAAAAGAGAACTTTTCTGATTCATTGTCCATGTAAAAAATAGGCCGGCATATTCTTCCAGCATCTGTGTAAATCATGACAGTATTTAATTTTATATCAAATGTCGCACTAGTATAGGTCGGAATTAATCCATTTCTCCTGAATAGTCGGATTTTCTCCACAGTTTCAATAGGATTAGTAATTGATCCACACCAGTGTCCATTTACAAACACCTTGGTCATTCTTGAAAGTAAAATAGGAGAACAATCTTCAATCAACTTCATATCCACCTTTTCACGTAACCATTTTATCAAAGGTTCTCTAGAATATCCTTGTGAAACATAGGAGGAAATAGAAATATGTTTATGAATTCCAATATTCGCACCATCAGGTGTATCAATAGGATCAAAAAATCCCCATTGCGTTGGGTGAAGAACACGTGGTCCTACTAATTTTGCACTAGCATCTAGTGGTAAGTTGGTCTTACGTAAGTGACTCATCATTGAATTATGTGAAAGACGATTCAAATCCTGCACTACACCTATACGTTTGGTGTGCGTTTGTGCACCCCAATTTCCCTTGAATGCTTTTTTGAACCCGGCTTCCAAACTACGCTCTCTGAAAACTGATTTATAATTTTCTCTTATTAATCCCTTCAAATTATTCTCATAAATACCGCGATTATAAGTAATCTGTTGCTCAAAAGCTAAATGTATTTGCCTCTGTTGAATATTATAATATTCGCGAAAAAGATCATGCATAAGAGACCCTACTAATTCGATGCGTTTATATTTGAAATTATCACGATCAGTTGGCGACTCAAGACCAGAATGGACAGATAACAATCTAAACACCATATTTCCTAGGAAATAGGCTTTCTGTGTAAAATTCATTTCACCTATATGTGGCAAAAAGTAATCCGCCAAGATTTCCATGGTATGGGGTATGGTTTTATGTTTCTGTAAATTCGCGATGTATTTGAGGGCTGTTCTTTGTGTTAATATTCCTCCAGCGTCATGCACTGAAGGAGCAAATAAATCAACCATAGATTCATATTTATCAATATCTAACAGGCACATCGTAATAATTTGTTTATCAGAAATAATACCCAATGCCCTGAAAAGTATGAATAATGGAACAGGTTCTCTCACATTTGGTATAGAAACCACAATATTTCCATTTGTGTATGACGGTGATGGTGCGACTATTTTTACGGCTAATGTACGTATAGGTTTCGATACATTTTCGGATACTGACAGTATTTCCGCCGAATATAAATATTTATCATCCTTCATTTCTTTGATATTTATCATATTGGAACCGAACTTCTCCTGTGAAATAATTGTTTTTTCCTTTCCGTCAATTATAAAATATCCACCTACATCATTCAGACACTCACCCATAGAATAACGCGTTTCACGGGGTAAATTGCTTAATACACAATAATTTGATTGCAACATAATAGGAAACTTGCCTAAGAAAATCTTTTCTAGTACAATTGTTTCTTTTTGCATATTTGGTGTAATCATCGATTTTTCTAGTGCTTCTCTAAAAAAGGCTATTTCTGCGGCAGTTAATTCATCATCTAACTTCTTCTTTTTTCTACGAACCGGTGGCTTTTTTCCAGCTGCTCCACCAACCATTTTGTCTGTATTTTCTTCATTATTAGATTCGTATCCATTACCACCAACAGTATCATCGTTTTCTCCGCCTATTTTTACCTTGGTTTTCTTGTTTTCAAATCTTTCTTCATCTAATGGTTCAGTTTCATCTAATCCTGGTACATATGGTTGTTCTCCGTTTTGTAAAATAGTTACAAATTCTACTTCAATATCATAATGTACAGTCATTCCGTATGTCATATTTCTTAATCTGGCCTCGTTAGGAAACATAAAATGAGAATCATTATCGTCGTAAATAATTGGTTTGCCAAAATAAATTTTGTCGCCATTCTTACCGCCAAAATACATTATACATTGAGAACGGTAATCATTTATCTCTTCATCAAAACGTGTGTTTATTCTGAGAGGATTCTTTTCTTTAAATATTTGAAAAATACCGTTCTTGAAAAAATCATTGTAAGAATCTATGTGGTGTCTTACTAAACTTTGTGGATTATCTTCGAAATAAGTGTTTATAATTTTCCATATGGTTGAATTATCCATATTCAATTTGTATATAAAATAGAATATATATTTTATGTACTTTTTTGTTTACAAACTTTTTATTGATAAAAATAACTTTAGACATTGTAATCTTTTCTGAGTATAATTTATATCTAATAAAATGGATGACACTATGGATTATCTCTTTGGACCTTTAAATAAGGAATATTGCATTTATTTTTATGCTCTCTCTATCTTTGGATTTATTTACCTGATCATTTTCTTAGTTATTGCCGTCTTTTCTGGAATCTCAAATAAGAAGACGAATCTTATGTATTGGGTTAATGTAGTTGCCATATCACTCGGATATTTTATCTTCTACTTCCAAAACCGCCTATTACATACTATGTGCAGCGGTAATTAAATAACAAAAGATTTTTTTTAACATTAAAACCATTAAAATACTTTTAAAAACATTATCCGTTCGAAACCGTAAAATCGATTTTCCGTATATAATATAATTCCCAAATGGATATTTTATATTATAGTAATCATTGCAAGCATTCCCAAAAATTATTACAAACTTTAGTAAAATCAAACATGTCTGACAAAATAAGTTTTATCTGTATCGATAAACGATACACAGATCCCAAAACCAATCAGGTATTTATTGTTTTAGAGAACCAGAACCGTGTAGTTATGCCGCCTAATGTTCACAGTGTTCCTGCATTATTATTAATAAAGCAAAACTATAAAATGCTTATGGGTGATGATATCTTGAAACATTATCATCCTCAAATGAAGGAATTAAATGAGAAAGCCACTAATTTTAATGGAGAGCCTATGGCATTTCCTATCATGAGCTCTAGCGGTGGAACAAATATTATTTCTGAACAATTTACAATGTACAATATGAGTCCTGAAGAATTAAGTGCCAAGGGAAAGGGCGGTAATCGTCAATTATACAACTATGTCTCTGCGCAGGATGATATTAAGTTCATTGAGACACCTGCTGACACTTACCGTCCCGATAAATTATCAGGTAGTGTTACAATAGACACTTTACAACAACAGCGTATGGATGAAGTATCACAAATAGTACCTAAACAGCGGTTTATTTAAAGGAAACAAGCTGATCATTCTTTTTACATTTTACGCCCTTTATATTTTTTTTCGATAAATTTGTTGACAGATGTTGATTTTACTATTTTGTTTTATAGTATTAATAATCATTATTACTATTGTTAATGCAGTAATATTATAATAATAATTTTAGTCGTTTTTTTGTTGACAAATTTATCAACAAAAAAACTCCAAGTTACTTTTTCTGCGTAAAATCATTTACTGTTTGTCAATAGTCACCTGTTTTGCTATGTTTTTTATTATCTTTTCATCCATTTTGTCCTGTTTGTCATCAAGATCTCCCAATGAATTGCGCATTAATTTCATACAATATTCATATTTAGTATTATGCATATCTTGACATTCTGGGTTTTGTTCTCTCCATTCAGGGATCTTTCTCATATTTTCTTTGGCAACTTGACCAATAATATTTTTTAATTTACTCTTATCTTCATTATCTTTATTCCATTCATTTTCATTTTTAATATACATTGTTTCGCGTTTTGCATCTGTACAATGTAATGGTCTTTTAGATATTTCTAGTCCTTTTATTCGACTTACTATTATGTCAGATATCCCAACTACATAGCCGTTATTCCCAACGTTCTCCAATTCCTTTAATTGTATATTTAAATTTTGAATAAAATCATTGATATTCATCGCATCTTTGCATGTTTCATTCAAGAAAAAGTTTAAATTAAAATTATTGGTGTTGTTAGTATTATTTGTGTTATTTGTATTGTTTATAGTATTAGGTTTATTGGAAAGTTCTATTATTTTGTTTTGTTGTTCTATAATTAATGATTTGAATTCTTGATTTTGTTTCATAAATTCTAAAACAGTTGATGTGTCTAAGACAAGAGGTTGAGAAGGAATGGGAACAGGAATGGGAACAGTTATAGGTACGGCGAGATTATCGGTTGTTTCTTTACATTTTTTTAAATGATACCATAAACCACTCCTATTTTTATAAACAGTATTACAATTACTGCAAACATGCTGTTGCAAGATTTTGCAAGATTTTGGTTCAATTGTGTTCAAAATCACTGCATTTCTATGTTTTCGAGTTAAAAGATGAGTATCATAATTAGTTTTGTTACCCGTGTGGAAGTCACATGATTCGCAATTAAATTTTTGCATTTTTTTTGCAAGATTTTTGTTCAAAGTGTTCATATACATTTTGAACAGAATTAATGTCTAAACCTTTTCCGCGTAGAATTATGTATTTTTATTATGCAGTCGTACAAAAATAATAATGTACGATTTTAATGCATTATGCTAATAACCCGTTTTTTACGAAGGCCTTTTTACAAAACTATTTTGCCATAATCGATTTTGGACATTTATTTTTGTCCATTTTTAAATTCAAGGCCGATTTCTTTTTCCAAGTTTTCTATGATTATTTATTTTATTAAACATAAAGAAAAATAAATATAAAAATTACATTATTAATCTAACAAAGAATGACAGACAAATCAACTATACTTCGTACCTTTAACAAGCATTTTTTTGATTTTCTAGATGACATAAAGAGTATTTTACCAGAAAATAAAGAGATATCCTACGCAATCACATCATTTGACACCATCAAACGTGCTAACCCAACAATTATTATAAAGGCATGGTATAGTAATGTTTTTTTACCTTACAAAGATGTAATTGATAATGGCGATTTATCATTTTTCATAGAAAAAGACTATGGTTCCGATCTAGCTCACTTGAATAAATCTGAGGAAATTCTCAAAATGATTAATAATATACGCAGACCGATCAAAGATATGGATGAGACAAATAAAAATCATTCATTGAAATATATTCAAAATCTCAATAAATTGTCAGAAATATATTCGAATTAATTACACCTTTTTCTCATTTAATATTCATGCAAAAAATTGATTGTTTTTTGGACATATAGTTATCAAGTAAAAACCAAGCATGCCTCTTTATTTTGGATTTCCTGTTACCTGCCAAGAGGCTTTTCGCCTTTTTAGTTTAGATTTCGAAGAAGTAAAATGTGACATAATGCAAAAACATAAGTTAACTGAAAATATGTACATGGACTGTCATTTTGTAGACTATGTAAACAACTTCTTCGAAGGAGAAAACATGGAAATGAGGGTATTTTATACGGATAAGGGACAATGTATTGTTGGGTACAAAATAGAAGGTTTATCTGTTTTTGAAAAGAATTTCGTGACATACAAACATCTTATGTACAGTCTTAATCATTTTGAGACTCTCTTTTGGTATGAGGTGAATAAGATTAATTGTAAGGAAAATTTTAATAAGATTGTCTTGGAACATATGGAAGATGAACCAGAGACTGTTGAAGGAGTGCATCTTCCATACGTCATTGAGTTTTAAACGAGAAAAGGAGTAATATTGATTTGTAATATTTAAGTTCAATTCAAAATAAACAAGCATTTATTTTGAAAAAATGTGTAAAAATAAATAAATTTTTTAATTAAAAATAATTTTATCGACGGTTGTTTTTACACCAAATAACCTGTGAAGAAAAATACCAGATAAAAACAAGCATAACAAAATAAAAAGAAAACTGTAATTAGGCATAAAATAATGTATCAAGTAAGCTCCAAATATTGTCATTAATACATCCATTATAGCAAAGTTTAAAAATCTGTACGAATGGATTCCTTCACCCTCTTTTCCTAATATATCTTTGTATTGGCTAAACATATATATATTAATATCTTATCTTTTTTTGCCTGATTTGGACTTTTTGCCGCTCTTTTTTCCTTTTTTGGAAGATTTTCTGTGTTTTCTACCTCCCATCGTTGGCGCTTGAGCAGGAGGTTGTTGAACATCACTAGTAGTTGCGGGCGGTTGGACGGGCGCAGGTGCCTGTCCAGGAACCGGTACAGGTTGATTTGGTTTTTGTGTAGTTAAAGATGATCCCATTATATATTATAAAAATATTATAAGTTTCTACAATCCCAATTTAAAATGTATATCAATTCTCTTGGTTCCATATTATCAAAATATGCCTTTACTTCACGATATTTCGTTCTCGCTATAGTATTTTTATTCAATTTCGGCAAATAAATAGTATGATGTATCTTATAAATATGAGATTTGTATTTCTCTAAAATAGGTTCTTCATCCTTATAAACGTATTTTTTCAAATAACAATGATGAACCCTTTTAGTGAATTGATCGTACAAATTACGCAAAACACAGAATTCCTTCTTTAATTTTGGAAAAATATTTAAATACTCATCCACTTTGTCACGTCCTATACGGTTCAAACAAAGGAATTGATATTGAATACTTGGTTTAATACAAATAAGTGATTTTAAATCCTCATATTGTTTATTTTTTATATTACATCTTTCACCAGTCTCCATATTTGTCACCATATATCCTTTATGTAATTTGTCAGTTGGTAATTCACCAAAGTCAGTTATATTATAACTGTTAGGAAACAAAATAACACCATTCAAATGTTGAAACTGCGCCTGGTATTTACTTTGTGGAATGTATTCCACTTCGTTATCCCTAATAAGATGAACACCAATAAGATACAATTTGGCAGATTTCACTGGTAATATGATTGAATTAGATGGATGTTGTAAAACAAAATTATAACAATAATCTACTGATAAATAATTTAATAATTCAACATTCGCTAGGTCTTTTGTGGTATCTTCATGTATACCTTCTAAGAACATTTCTAGGAACGTAATAGGCTTTGACAAAATGTCGGTTTTTTTTCCATAAAACCAATATTTTCCACCTATTGAATTTTTGGTTGCGATATTCCATTTCAATAATTTCTTATCATAAAACAAGTTTATTGATAATCCTTCGATTGCTTCATTAATAAATATATTGTCTGTAATCTCTGGATATTTATTAGAAAATACAGAAAAAGGAATTGATTTGGGATGTGAAAAACAAACAACGTTTTTTTCAGGATAAGAAAAAATTACTGACCTATATAATCCCGTATTTACATCATCAAACGACATGAAATTTTTATCATAGTTTAATATTACATAAGTAGATGATTCTGCATAATAATTTTTCTTTTTTATTCTACAATTGCTAGTTGCTGTTTCTAAACTTAGATTGTATTTATTAGTCATAAGATGAATGCCTCTCATATATAATTATATAATTTCTACAGGTCTTATGTTTAATTTTATTTACAATATAACTTTTTGAAATTTACCATATATGTTTGTAACAAAATATAATTTAGATGGATATTATATATTTTGTTATATAAAATGGAATCCAAAGAGGAATCAAAAGATATATCTGTTTCAGAAGAAGATAGTAGTAGTTCATTATCCCAAAAAGATTTGGTTGTTCAAAGTTTGGAGAAGCGCACTATTTCTCCTGAACAAATGGATACATCCATTACTTTAGAATTTGGTGATATTATAGAAATTATTGCACCAACCAATAATGAGATCCATGAGATGGCTGCATTGATTACCTATATTGACAATGATTATATTAAAATGGTTGATGTGAGCAATTATAATCAGTATAAGATTAATATTGGTGAAGATGGCTCACTTTCTGATGAATCTATTATCCAAATTAATTTGTTGAGTCGTAGTGATGAAAAGGGTTATGCTAGACAAAATAATCTTTTTCCACGTACATGGATAAATATACACTTTGGTGGTGATATTCCTGCTATTATAACAGGTGAAATAACTAATTTAGAGGAAGATATGATTGAAGTAACAACATTTCCAGAATTAAAAACAATCTATATCAACTTTGGTTATAAGGGTATACCTGAAAACATTCACATTGACAAAATAGAAATCCGCAGTAAGCCCTCTGTGATTACAGTTCCTACATTAACCATGTTAACTGGTGAAAGGGAAGAAGGTGAAGAATACGATTCATCACAGGATTTAGCCACTGTAGAATATACGGAATCTGGTGAATCCATCATTCATATTCCCAAGGGAACTAAGGCAGAAAAGAATGTACGTGATGAACTTCATGAAATGTATGTTGAATCTAGCGGTATTGTATTTGGAGAAAAATTAGAAGAAATTTCCCAATTAGTCGAAATTCCAGAGGGAAATCAGCGTTTTGGTATAGATGTTCAAGTAAATGATTTGATGGACGAACTCCTCTCAAATATACCGAATAGCCAGCGCAACAAGTTGGTTTTAGATAATATTCATTTACTTATTGAAAGATACAAATACTTACGATCAGAATATTCAAAATTTGATAAAAACGATAATGTATATGATGTAAAAACAGTAGGACTTGCACATAAACCTTTATTAGAACATATTGAAAAAATGGATAAAAAACTTAAGTGGATCGTACCAGTTCTAGCAAATCGTAGAAAACTTTATGATATTGATGTAGAATTAGATTTACCGGAAATCGTAAGTGAATCATCAGGTTTTTCCTTACGTCAAATTGAACAAAAACAAACAGATTATAAAAAAGATAGCAAAGATCCAAGTGTTCAATATTCAAATATGTATAACCGTATTCAAGATTTGATGACTCCATTTACGCCTCCATTAAACAAAGAAAAGTATTTAGATACTGTCGAAGTAATGACCGGCATAGATTCTATTATTGGTAATTTGGAAGAATTCTATAGTACGGTGTACAAAAAGAATAACGTTAATCAACAGCAATATGTTATTCAAAGGTATTCTCTTGGACTTTCCAAGTTAGAAGAACAGCAACTTAAGAATGGAAAAACAGTGTATTTTCGTAAGAAGATGACACCCAATGATTCTATGACAGTTAAATCACTTTTAATGTTGCCTGAACCTATTATACGGTTTTCTTCTATTGATTTACCAGCTAGTAGTATACTCGATAAGGCCACTCTTCATCATAATATGTTTATGTTGTTCAGACTTCTTAAAAAGAATCTGGATATTGTACCTCATGTTATAAGTGATCTTACAAAGGAATTGGATTATGAGAAAATGGAAAAGGATTCGAAGAAAGCATTCTTCTCAGATGTGCATGAATTCTTATTAAGTGACGAAGTGATGGTCGATAAAGAAGAGAAAATGAATAGATTTCTAGACATTATCATTCCTAAGAAACAATATTTTATTCGTCTTATTCGTAAATATATAAAAGATAAGTTGTCCTTTCTTGATATTGTAAAAGAACTAGAACCATTTCTCATTTATCCATCTGATATAACATATCGTGAGTACATGGAAATTCGTCATATCATGAAAGAGAAAACTGCCGAAATTCGTACTGATATAGAAAAGAAGGCAGTTGATTTTGCTACGCTTAGAAATGCAAAATATGATGTAAATTCAAATCCTAATCCAATATTACGATTACTAACTGAGAAGAAGGAGTTGTCAGATGAGTTTTTTAAAGCATATCAAATAAATAATGAAAATCCACGATCTAGCACGGAAACATTATCAAATATTATCTTACATGATCAATCGACTTTGTATTGCAATACAACTACGGCAATTTTGATTTCACTTATGACACCCAATCAACTATTAGATGTGTTCTCTGAACCTAATATTGACGATATGTCTGACAAAGAGAAGATAAAACCAGCGGATTGTGCTCGTAAATACTTGGCAAAGCGATATTCTAGTGTACGTGATTTACAGAAAGATAATGATGAGGATGATGTATATTTTGATACCGATCTTGACGATTCACCATATGAAATAATGAAAAGATACAAGAAAGAAAAATCATCGATGATTCCGGAATTGTTTGTTGAATTTATGGAGCGAACATTGATAGATAAACATGATTGTCCTAAAAATCAAGCAACTGAACTTGCTAAAACACTCATATCAGGTAAAAAATTAGTACAAGATGGAGATTATGCCGTTCTAGAAATAAAGCCGGAATTACCAAAAGAAGTGGATAAAGAAAAACTTACTGAAAAAGAAAAGAAAGATATTGCTATAGAGGCAGAAGCCCGTAAAAAGACGAATTATTACCGTAGATTAAAGGGAAATTGGGTAAAAGATAAAGATATTGATGAAGAGGCATTTTTAGATACTAATACAATCTTTTGTAATGTAACGGATAAATGCTATAAGAATGCTACGAATAATGTTTGTGAATCAAAGGATGATGCTTATGATCGTATGAAAGAGATTGCGAAACGTAAAATGCAAAATGAATTTGATAAACGCTACAGTGTCAATGTAGAAGAATTAGAGAAAGAATTGGATGAGAAAATACAGTACGATTTGAAATTTATGAAAAAACTCTTTTTATTGAATGAAATTAAACTCTACCGACAATCCAGGTTAGCCTTTGCATTAGGAAATATGGCGGATGTAGAAGAGTTAGTATTTTCGCCCTATTTGAAATTGAGAGATCTAGTTATGGGACAAGATGATTTTGTCAAAAAACAATATGATATTTGTCGTTTTGTTGAAAATTACTGCAGAGAACCAATGGTAGATAATTTGGATGAGAATCCTAATTGGCTTTATTGTAAAGAAACCAATACAAAACTATTTCCTTTTTCTATACACGAATTAGCAAAGTCTTTTGTTACGGGCGCTGATTATTCTAATAAATTGGATTTACTTTGTAACAGCGTAGGTATTTTGAGTGATGATGGTGATTCTATCGTAGATAAACATAGTGGATTTGTATTAAGAAAAATAGATTTTTCAGCAGAAGAAGGATTTGACGAAACCGGATTCCGTATTACAACTCATGACTTAATTGAAAAGGATTTGGGTACCGTGGCAATGGAAGCTATGCAAAAAAAGAAAGAAATACGGATTTTTGAGAATGAAATGGCGGAAGTAATTTATAATGTTTCCTCTACGATTTGCCGTAATATGGATATTCCTTTTGATTCAATGGAGGATTTGGTAATGTCGATGTCAAGAGAACTTTTCGATAAAGCCATTTTTTCAGAATCATCTTATCAGAAGAAATCTGATAAACAATTAAAAGATAAAGGTAAAGCTCTTCAACCTTACAAAAATTATCGCGATGAAACCCGTATTGTTATTATTGCTTCTTGCGTTATGGTAGCAATTCAAACCGCTATTCCTTCTTTTAAAACTACCAAATCTTTCCCTGGATGCATTAGATCTTTCAGTGGATTTCCACTCTCTGGTGGAGTTGAAGATATGACAGGATTACAATATATGGCTTGTGTTTTAGATAAATCGAAAACCAAAGAATCACAACCTTGGTATGCAATTGAAAAAATAAAACCAGATGTTTTAGTTAGGCGTATGAAAGATATATTTGAGAATTATATATTGAAGCGTTCTGATGTAACTGATTTGTATGTTAAAAAGCGTGAGTTTATGATATTAAATCCCGGATTAGTTTCACCAGAAGAGCATAATATTTCAAAGTGGAAGGGATTTTTACCTCCTGTTGTGCAATTTTCAATTGTAAAAAATATACGTAATGTCTCTTCTGATTTTGAATCTGAATTGAAAGAGGATATGCGAAAGGGATCAAACCGTCAACAAGAAAGTATAAATGTTATAGTGAGTAAATTAAAGCAGTATTCATTTGGAATCATTGAAAGCATTAACCAAATAGTATCCCAAAAAGATTTAATACTTAAGAATTCAGCAAAGATCCCCTTTTTAGAAAATGCATGCTGTAATGATAAATTAGATGCAACAAATCCTATTATGTATTTTTCAGAGGAAGATGAAAATATATTACACTATGTGCAAGCATCAAATAAATTGGCAACTCTATTAACTTTTGCTAGACAGTCTGTTATTCCTGCTTTTTTGTATCATGCGCCGTTTACAGGTATTCGTTTCTCCGGTGAATCTGGAAATAATTTGGATGATCCGGAAATAATCTATTCCACTATCATTCATTATTGTAATTTTGATAAAAATCGTCCAATCCCTGAACAATTTAAGGGAATTTGTAATGAAAAACCAGCAAAGTATAATTCATCCATGACCATTTATGAAAAAATAGAATTCTTGAAATCCAATGCGAATCAATATAATGTTGACCACTTGATGCAATTAATGAATATTGTGAATACTGAGAATATAGTTGTTATTGAAAACCCTGTTATGTTCTCCAAAGTAAATGATTTTAAGGAATTTGTAGAGCATTTGGATTCTTCTAATTCAAAGATTTTTGACGAACCATTACGCCGTCTCTTACTAGCCTTGTTGAATACATACAAACCTAAATGTATGTCATATGAAGTGTCTAATGAATTGAATGCCTTAAAGAATCATTTATTATTAATGAATCAGGATTTGTATAAACAAATAATCGAATTTTTAGGGCGTTATGGTAATTTATCGCAGCGTAAATATGAACAAATGCATGATTTCTTAACCAATATACAAAATTGGAAGACAGATCGTCCAATGAAAGATAGTGGATTGTACTATGATACAGGTGTTTATTCAGTAACACAATTTATTAACAACTCTGTTCAAGCCTTCTGTAAAACCTATCCATCTATCTTAATCAATGATGTTGGTTTTTATAAAAATGTGCCAAAACACTGGGGATTCTCAGAAAAACATAATGATATCATTGCCAAATTCTTAGATCAATATTATGAGAAAATCGAGAAATTTAAAGGTGATACTACTTTATTAAGATTATTACAAGAAATTGCTGGCAACAGTGAAACAAATGGATATTTAACGGATTTGCCTTTGTTTTTACAAAAATTACCCTATTTTACTGAGATGGTGAAAGATATGGGAGATGATGTAGAGGGAGAAAGAATACGTTCATTTCATTGTCTCTTTGATAAACAATGTATTTATTTATTGTATTCATACTGCTTTTATTCAGCGATTTATGAGTATATTGTATTGTCGAATGATCAAGATTTACTTAGGACGGATATCCAAACAATTAAACAGGTTCATAGAGAGAAAATTAGAGAGCGAAGTAATCCCGCTAATTCATTAAAGGCTCAGAGTAAAGTACGTGATGAATTAGTAGATATTGATAGTGACATTGATGAAATAGAAATCGTTACAGGTGACTTGGAAGATTTGAAAAAAAGAGTAGCTGAACTATTGTTATGTTTTTTAAATGTAGAACAGGAGAATAAGGAATCGATTGATTATACCTATGAACAAATCATGCAAAAAGTAAAGCGTGATAAAGATGTTGAGAAGAAGGGGATTATAGAACGTCTTGGTAATTTAAGTATTGAGGAACGTAAGGTAGAAAATGACTTGAAGAATTACAAGATTGGACGCTGGAATGTTGGTGAGCAGAAGGGTCTTTATAAATATGATAAACAGACATTCGACCGTGAGATTGATGATATGTTGGTGAACGGCGAAGAATTAGAATTTGATGATACAGAACAATTGTTAGATGCAGATGATGTGGATATTTATGAGCAATGCGATGCACCTGATGATATTTATGAACGAGGAGCAGTTGATTTAACAGAATTAGGAGAGAATTTCACAGATGGTGTTTTTTATGATGAAGATAGGGAGTTCGAAAACTGAGAGGAACCTAGTTTACCCTCTAACCCCTCCTTTGATCAAAGTTCCCTGTATTACAGAAGTTAGTGTTTTGTAAAATAATATAAATATAATGATTTGTATTATTAATAAACATGAATAGGGTAGATCAAATGAAGAAGATCCAGACAGAGGCGCTAGAACTATTTACGAAAAAAAATGCTGATTATGGTGATGCTTTTGCTAAGTATGGCATCATTGGTGTTTTAATGAGGATAGAAGATAAACTACAAAGATCTATGTCGATAACAAAAAATGGGGTTAATTTAGTAAATGATGAAGGAATTAGAGATACATTAATAGATTTGCATAATTATGCCGCAATGGCACTGATGCTTATAGATGAATAAAATTTTTTATTGTCTGTTTGCCAAATAAAATCCCGTACTTAATAACAAAAACGTTAATATCTTGTCCACATTGCTATTTGGGTCTTGATCTGGATCAGGATTCGAATCTGGTCCTTCATTAGAAACAAAAGCTGACGAACAAAAATGCTTCTTATAACTGATTCTCTTTCGAATACCAATAAAGGTATTTCTTGACGTAAAATAAATCCGATTGTAGAACATTCTTTAGTTTAGATAATTATAATTTTGGGAGATTAAATCAATTTTTCTTCTCATAAAAATATATTTCCCTATTTTAACTACATGTATTTAAAAGGTTTTGTAAGATATCATAAATTAAATATTGCTATTTTCTTATTTCTTGTTATATTTACATCAATTCATTTATTAAAACCCGGACTTATTTATGATAAGGATGGAAGTTTTCGCGAATTTGGTGTAGGATATCGTCATAAAACTGTCGTCCCTATCTGGGTTATTTCCATTATTTTAGCAATTCTTTGTTATCTAGCGGTATCCTATTTTATCATGATTGCATAAACAACCGTTTTAACATTATTTTGTAATAGTATTATATAATTAACTATGATGAATGAAGCCACAAATAGAGAAAAGGAAGATTGTTCTTTACAAAATGATAATTGTAGAAATGAATTTTTTAATACCAGAATAAAGTCAATAAACGAATGTCCGCGTTATAAAGAATGTCTTACTAAAAAAGTAGAAACTCGTAAAAACCAAAAAAGGAAAGAAGATTTTGATAGACTTGTTGCTGTTAAAAAACAAGATCTTGCACATGCAAATGAACTTTATAATTACGAAAAGGAACGACAAGAAGAAGAAAGAAAACCGAATGATAGTTGGCTCTCTAATATAACATCACTTCCATCAAACACAATTTATGGTACAAAAACTGTTTTGAACAATACAGGTCATGTATTGGGAAATATAGGTAGTACAACTAATTCTGTCGCGGATAGTTTGTATACTAATATTGGATTTGCTAATTTATTTGGTAAAACCCAAACTCAAAAAGATAATGAGATTAAATTGGCTCTCCAAAAATTAGATAATATTAAACAAGAATGTAGTTTTAGTAGAAAAGTAAATGATTGTAAAGAGCAAAGAAAACCAGAAATAGTTAATACATGTAAGGAATTAATAGTCTTGGGTAATGTACCAGATATTTGCAAATATGTAAGACCAACCGGAGGTAAAAAAACACGTAAAAACAAAAAAACAAAAATGTTAAAAAGGAAAAACAGTAAAACGAAAAAACAGCGTAAAACGAAAAAGTTTAGAAAAACAAAAAAATGAAATTAATGAAATTAATTTTTGGGTACTAATCATTGTGGTACGGTATTATTTGTCAATAAAAATCCATAAAATATTTATATACTGATAATTATTTTAAATGAACAGAGATTCTGTCGATCCTCCACGTCTCATAGAAAATTCCGCAAAATATTATTTATTTAATACATTACATAAATGCCACGAAAACCGGGTCTCAATTTATTATTATGCTCTAAATTTTGGGGTTTTATTTTTATTTTTGGGGATAGTTGGATTGGTTCTTTATTATTGTAGTAAACAAAAATTAACAGAATATGAAAAACAGCAAAAGATGATGAAAGATCAGCAGTACATTTTATCAAAAATACGATATCATCAAGAAGATACGAAACAACGAAAGGAATCGCAGGTAAGTTCTATAACCGATTTACCATATTTAAACCAAATGTAGTTTTTTTCATTTTACTACGATCAATAATCTATTTAGAATATATACAAAATGTATCCTTGGCAAAATAATACGGTATCTACTCTTTCTGCCAGACCAAGCATTGCTTCCTGGTGTGTATTAGCAAATAGACCTGACTGTTTAATTATTGACGAGACTAATACTTTTATTTATGCATCAACTGATAATGGATTTATTGAGCAAATAAATATATCTGACGGTACTGATAACAACTCCGAAATTTACTCTAATGGAACAGGAACAGAATTATTGCAAATGGATATTGCTGGAACTTATTTGTATGTAGCTGATTCAATTAATAATGTAGTATCACAAATCGATTTATCATACAATCCTAATGTTAATACATCTTGGTGTAGCGTTAATTCGCCATTTGGACTAGTAATTAATGGTGATTTTCTTTATTGTACTAACGTTGATTCGGGAAATACTATTATTTCTCAAATAAACTTGTCGGATGGTTCTTTTGCAAATCAATATTGGTGCGGAGGATTAGGATCAGATGAGTCTTTGTATTCTCTTGCTATTTACGGTAATTACATGTATGTTGGCACAAATAATGGTGTAGCACAAATAAGTATGACAGATGGTGTGATAACAAATCAATCATGGTGTACAACATATGCAGTAGCACCTTTTATAAGTATTTATAACAATATTATGTACGCAACAACGTTTGGTCAAGGAGGCTGTTCTGTTGTAGAAATTGATATGGCTAATGGTTCTATTTTAAGAAGTAATATTAACAACGGACTTGTAGTACAGGGTACTGCTGTTTTGGGAAATCAAATTTATATCGCTGACTATCAAGACCATAGTATAATTAAATTATCTTTATTGACTTCATCAATATGCTTCCACGAAGATACTAAAATCCTCACTGATAAAGGATACGTAGTTATACGAGACCTACGCAAAGGAGATTTAGTTAAAACCGCTCTTCACGGTTTCATTCCTATTGAATCTATTGGACATTCCAATATTTACAATCCATCCAATTTGCTACGATCAAAGAATAGATTGTATAGATGCACAAAAGATAATTATCCTGATCTAAATGAGGATCTAATTGTTACTGGTTGCCATTCTATATTAGTTGATGATCTTACAGATGAGCAAAAAGAAGATACAATTGATATGCTTGGTCGCTTAATGATTACTGATAAAAAATACCGTTTAATGGCTTGTTTAGATAAACGATCAGAACCGTATGAAATGGAGGGTCTCCATACTATTTGGCATTTTGCTCTTGAACATACAGATCGTCGTATGAATTATGGTGTATATGCGAATGGACTCTTAGTTGAAACTACAAGCATTCGTATGATGCACGAATTATCCGGTATGGAGTTAGTTGAATAAAAATCTAGGTTTATTATAAATGAGCTGTTTTGACGAAACTTACGAAGAAAAAAAGAAGAAAAAAGAAGTATACGACCATCATGATTTTTTAAAAACCAAAACTTGTTGTGATAAGGAATCTTGTGATAATTTATCCATTGAGTTACAGAAATTACAATACAAATGTGATGATGCATTTAGAAATTCTGCCACTGATTTAGATGAAAAAGGACTTACGAAAGATACCTTTTGTAATGAAATTAGGCTTGAGAAGGAAAATTTAATTAATAAGGTTAAGAATAAATTTGGCGGTAAAAAACTATCTAGAAAAAAACGGTCTAGAAAGAATCGTAAGATAAAAAAACGAAAAACTAGATACAATAAATAGATAATAATATAATCGTATGTAATATTATACATAATATCTAACATTACATAAATGGATGAACAACGTGAAGATATAATAAAAGATAACAATACAGCCCAGGAACAACTATTAGGAATTTTAGCAGGTCTTCCAAAAAGTACTAAGGAATTGATAATAGAAGAAACCCTGTTCGGTGATATTGACTTTTCTGTTTTAAAATCTGAGGGTTATGGTAATATTAAAACCATTATTTTAAAGGATGGTCAGATTACCAATATTGCAGGATTATATGAAGGTCTTCTTCACTTTGAATGCATAAATAATTTATTAATTGAATTGGAAGATTTACCTGTTAGTTTAAAACATTTAAAAATACCTTTTAACCACATTACAGCTCTCAATGTTTCAAAATTAGAAAACTTAGAGACACTTGTTATTTCGCATAATCAAATTCCCACTTTAGAAAATCTATCAAAAAAGTTAACAGAATTATCATGTGATAATAATAAATTACAGTTCTTGAATCTTGACGGTTTGGTCGAATTAAAAACGTTGAATATTTCGAATAATCGCATTACTTTGATTGAGAATTTACCGGTGGGAATAATTGACTTTAAGATGGAAAATACACCTGCCATTGAATTTCGTAATTCCGTATTTCCTGAATATGAAAAAGATTTAGAAAAGGACGGTAAAGATGAGGAAGAAAAAAAGAATTATTTGGAAGCACTGAATGAATTTTTTCGATTAAAAAATGAATACCAGACTAAGGCATCAGATATGATGAAAAAAGCCTTTAAAAAAGAGTCTAGTCGTAGATTAGGAAAACTTGCAGCTTTATCAGTAAAGCCACCATGTATAAATTGTAAACGTCCAGTTGGTACTATTTTTTCGAATAGAGAAAATGATAAATATACAGCAATATGCGGTGACAAAGGGAATCCATGCAATTTAAATATAAAGATTTTTAATGGAAGAACCATTAATTTGGTATTTATTTTGAATGTTTATCAAGAAGAAATTAATGATATAAAAGATTTAATTATTCGACAGAAACTAGATACACTTTTTAGTTATACAACGGAAGAAAAGTCAGTTGAACTATTCAAAAAAGAATTAGAAAATTACAATGCAAACAGTAAAATCTTCAAGGATTTGTTAGTCAAATATAATGAACTTTATAATAACAAAGAAAAGGAGGAATCTATTAATAAAAAAACAGAGAAGATTTATTTGTTGATTGAAAAAGTAAGAGATTTAATAAAGGAATATAAGAAAACAGAGAATCATAGGATTTTAAAAACAGCAGTCGATGTTCAAATAAATGAATTGTTTCCTGAAATACGTAATATGAAATTATTATTAAATGAAGTTGTTGAATTAAATCAAGATGAATCGGGTAAATTTACTATTTTTAATTACCCTGTTGCACTTAACAAAATAGATTATGATTTTGGTGAAAAGGCTAGCGTCATTAAGTTTCAAAAAGATTAGATCCTTTTGTTTTTATATTATATTTCTAGTTTTTCATATAATATAAAACTTTCTAATACGTTTAATACGTTTAAAACGTTTAATACGTTTTAACATTTGCCATTGTAATTACTGTATCCGTCCCAATAAATTCCATTCTTTTTAGACCATGCTTGTTTATTACAGGCAGTATAATAAGCATCATTAAAATTTATTCTCTGAGCATTATCATCATATCCTTTGGTAGCATTTTTAAATTGAACACTAATTCCTCTTCTATCAAAAATAGAACCGGTATTTCTAGGAGCAGCGGTTGGATCAGGATTGTTAGGATCTCTAGGTGGTACTAAACAATAATTAGGATCTGACGGATCTATTTTCCAATAATCAGGACATGTGGATACAATTGGGGGCCAAGCAGTACCATCTCCACCTTTGCTGTGTTTTTTTAAACTAAGCCCTAATAGAACTAACAATAATATTAGTAATGTAAGAGCAATCGATGATACAATTACGTAAAAATAATCCATTATATATTATTGTAACAAATAAATTTACTAAATATATTTAGTACGAATAACTCATTTTTATTTCTTAGATAACTTTATACTAATGTCTTATTCTAAAATAATACCAAATGATGTGAATTATAATCAAAAGATAATTGATTTAAATAATAGTGTTTATAATGGTAGGATCAATCTTATGGAACCTGAATCTCCTGATGTTGTCTTCAAAATGCAAGAGCGTCTTGCGGTTAAAAACAAGGCAACTGAATACAGAGAATCCTTAGAGGGAACTTGGGAAACGAATATGTTATCATCTGTGTTTTTCTCTGCTGAAAATATTCAAATAATTCAGAACGGATTACGTGCAGGAGTTTATGAGATGTCGGGTGATAAATTTGTAGTAGCTCCTCAAAATATTGATTCATTGAAAATTATTATGCGAAGCATTTATTTGCAATATGCGGAACATTATCCTGATAATATTACAAAACAGGTTGAGCGATTGAATAAATTGGTACTAGATTACGCAGTTCCTAATGTTTATGGAGAAGCAGTTGGATACATGAAATATCGTGAAGATCAAAGCACAATTGCTTTGCCATTGGAAGTTCCTCAACATCACGATCGCACATACAAACAATTAGAATTAAAAAATTGGTTCTAACAAAGGGAACCTACGGTTCCCTTTTAAACCCTCCCTTATAAATGGTATAAAATAAATGAGGCTTAAAGAATGGACAAAGAATATACATTGGTTCTAATCATTTACACGATTTTTAGAATAGTAATTCTTATCATATAAGAACTACTATCCGTACCTGCTGTCGTAACATTAGCTGTTCCAACTACAGGAGAGATTGCGATTACCATAGATGTTAATACTAATTCTATTCCTCTTCCGTGAATCCATGTTGTAGCTGTAGAAGAGCCTGAGACAGTTGATGTATCTAAAGATAAACTGGTAGGAATGGCACCTATGTAAATACCAATAGAACCAGCAGATGCTAAACTTGTTTCGTAATCAATGACATAAATTCCAGGTGATAGTGTAAAAACAGTACCTCCTGCTCCGGCACTTGCTACAATTTGTGTAGGAATACTGTTAAAAACTTCTGTATCAATTGTAAACGCAACCCCAGGTGGAACAGAGTTGTTAGGAGTTTGAGTTATGTGTATGTATTCTGCATATCCTACTATTTCAGTAGGTCCGGTGGGTCCTGTGTTACCGGTATTACCTACTTGACCTGTTACTCCTGTACTGCCTACAGGTCCTGTAAATCCTGTACTGCCTACGGGTCCTGTTACTCCAGTATTACCAACGGGTCCTGTTACTCCTGTATTACCAACGGGTCCTGTTACTCCTGTATTCCCGGTGTTTCCTACGGGTCCTGTAAATCCTGTATCACCTATATTTCCTACGGGTCCTGTTACTCCTGTATTTCCTACGGGTCCAGTTACTCCTGTACTGCCAGTATCACCTGTATTACCAACGGGTCCTGTTACTCCTGTATTTCCTAGGGGTCCTGTTATGCCTGTACTGCCAGTATCACCTGTATTACCGGTGTTTCCTACGGGTCCTGTTACTCCTGTATCACCTGTATTACCTACTGGTCCTGTCGGTCCAACATCACCTGTACTGCCTGTACTTCCTAAGGGACCAGTTACTCCAGTATCTCCTACTTGTCCTGTATTTCCTACGGGACCTGTTATTCCAGTAAGTGTAATATTACCCACAGGACCAGTAGGACCTATAATACCTGTACTACCAGTATATCCAGTATTTCCTGTGGATCCTGTACTACCAGTTAATCCAGTTCTTCCTGTGGATCCTGTACTACCAGTTAATCCAGTATTTCCTACGGACCCTGTATTTCCAGTGTTTCCAGTGTTTCCAGTTGGTCCAGTTCTTCCACGGTGACCTCTTTTTCCTACAACACAAACTTTGCAACAGCATCCTCTGCCGCATTCACGCCTTCTTGAGCTTGGCATATATAATAAATTAATATTGAAAAATACAAAAATATAATAATTTGCCTACATGTACGCAGTAAAAAAAATCATCTGTAATTACAAAACCGCATTATTGTTTTTCTAAAATGAAGTAGAAAATTTATAATCATGTTTGTAATTTACAGAATGCATTATGCAGTTGTTTTTAGGGAATTAATAATTTGTTGAAAAATATTTGATAAATCAATTATATAGAATGCCTTCAAGTCGTTCAAGTCGTTCAAGCGATTCATGTCGCTCAAGTTGTTCAAGTCATTGCGATCGTCGCCGTCGTGATGACGATTACTATTATTATGAGTATGAGTATGGTCCTAATCCTCTAGCTCTTCTTTATTTATCAAGACCAATTTATGGTGGGTACGGATATGGTGGTTATGGTGGTTTTGGCCCGGGATACGGTTATGGTGGATTTGGACGCGGACTTTATTTTTAATAAAAAAATTGAAGAAACGTATAAATAATATATCCTAGTATTATCTATATGATCATTCTATATTGCATAAAAGAATCAGGAAAACTTCGTATAAAATTTCACAGTTTTTTAAATCAAGAAAATCAAAGGTTTAATAATGTATACAATAACAGTTATAATTGTATGTTCCCCAAAGATATTCGGGAACTAGGGAAATTTTACAAAGTTCCGGATGGCGACATCCGTCTAGCTAACAGACAAAATGGTAAACCATTTTATTCAGTAAAACGTAATAATATTATTGTCATGACAGATCAGGAAAAAAATGACTATTTGAGTCCACCTACAGATCTATCCACAATCACTATTTTCGATGCAGGAGATTGTGTTATTTGTTTGGCATGCTCTAGTAGTACAGTATTTATTCCATGTGGACATAAATGCGTATGTTCAGAATGCAATATATCGTTGAAAAGCTCCAAATATAATTGTCCAGTTTGTAGAGAAAAAATTACAGAAGATATTCAAGGATAAAAAAAGGGTTTTTTACTTTTTTACAAACTAAAACTAAACTAATGCAACATATCAGACAAATCTCAAATGAAGATGGTGATGTTGTTACCACTATAAGTAACTGGGCTGTCGACAGTGATAGTGTTCTCGTCATAATTAACGTCAATGATGGACGAATCCATGTCGAACAGATCACTAGAAACCTTGCGGCCCACCTCAATACCTGCCATGGAGCCAGAGACGCGAATGGTTGTGTCGTCTTTATTAGCTGTACCTTTGACAAGCATTGTGTACAAGTTTAACTTCTCCTCTGGACTAGGAGGCATAACAAAATATTCACACAGACGATAGTCTGACTCTGTCATGTAAAAGATATCTTGAGTGATACTATATGCAGTTGACAGTTGAAGAGTGACAAAGCCATTGCTGTCAGGGGTGAAGTTTTTGTCATTGACCAGTACACCGTCAATCTTAACGTCCTTAGGAAAGGGGAGCACTTCACCATCCTGGTTGCAAGCGTAGAGTACGGCCTCTTGATAAGAGATTGGTCTAATGGCCAAGAGAGTTGTGTCGCTATCATGCATACGATGATAATAGCCGGTGACACCGGAAAGGAATCTGGGAAGGGAGGTGGAAAGGGGACTGGACATCTTGTTGGTTGTAATTTTTACCTTATCTAATTTTGTGAAAAAAGTTTTCAATTTTTTATGTTTTTCTGTCATGAATAATTATTTATGTTGATTAAAATTCTAATAAAATTTGTATTTCTTTGCCGTGATAATAGAGCACTTTTCGTCGACAGATGTCAACATTTCACCAGTGCCTTCAATACCAATATGTTTACAATCGAAATATCGAATATTTTCAATATTAATTTGAACATATTTTTTCTTACCAACACCAATAAACAAGAGAAGTTTCTTACTTTTTTTAAATTTGGTTACTCTAGATGATGCAATAATTCCATTAAAATGATATATTTCATCATCTTTCTGATTACAATAACATCCTGGATAGAAATCATCATTTTTCATAAACCAATATCCGTATTTTTTTAGCTGCTCATATGGAGTATACGTTTCGATTTTCTTCCTACGATTATTCGCATAAATAGATACATCATCGCGTTTTAAAAGTTGTTTTGAATAATCCACACCGGCTAACTTGGCTTCGTAATAATACACCCATTTTTTGTAGGATGATTGACAATTATTAAGGGTAGCTTTCCAAAAATCATATGGATGATGTGCTTTCATATATGCTAATTTCCAAATTAACTGAGCATAGGAAAATGCATGTGCCTTACAGAATCCATAACGTGATAAGTTCGACAATTTCTTCATAATCTCTTTTTGTTCCTCTTTTGTAAAATGTTGAATCTTTGATTTAAACTCAGTGATTCCGTCTTTATCTCCTTTAGCAAAAGCCCTTCGGTATTTATCTGCTAATTCATCATTCGCATTTAGATATCCACTTATCAAATCAATGGCATCATCGTCGAATATAATATTGTTGTCAAAATCCTCTTCGTCTGTACATTGTCTTGCATCCATAGCTGCTGGTCGAATGATAGATAAGCACACTGCAAGTCCATGTAAATCTTTTGGTTTTACTGTCATAAATGCCTTTCTCATAAGTGGAGATTCACCTAGAATAATTCCAATATTGTCACCAGATTGAAGCATATCAAAGGTTTTTTCGTCATAAACAAACTCCTCAAATGGTATTGGATTATATTTGTGAACTTCGTAACATTGACTTAGGGCACGACTAGATAAAATATCTATTTTAAAATTCTTCTCTTTTGATACGTCATGCTTGTTCATAATAATCTGTTTCAATGCTCCACGATTCAGATTTTTATCTGAGTTCAGTAATAATTCATCAGGAATTCCATCAGGATAATAAACTATACCACCACAATGGAGAGAATAACAACGGAAAGTGTTTTCTAGGGATTCCTTTTCTCTCATGATTTCACGCTGAGTTTCTCTAGGAAGCTTTTTCAACTCAGCAGGAATATCATGCTTTCCAATGAACTTACGGATTCCTGCATTTCGAATAGCTTGTCGAATTGCGGATTTATCGTGGAAATAAACATGATTACTAATACGCGCTACTTTACCTGGCCATGTAAGACCAATTTTTAAGAATACTTCGTCCCTCAGGTTATGAGGAAAGTCCAAATCAATATCTGGTAAATTACTACGATTTTCTGTTAAGAATCTGGCAAATTTAATATTGTTTAATACAGGGTCTATATGACTAATACCTAGCATATAACATACAAGAGAAGATCCGCATGATCCTCTTGTTACATGTGGGATATTTTTGGTTAATTCTAATATTTGCATAGCCTGTAAGAGATGACAAATCAGGTTTTTTCGGAAGAGCATATTTAGCTCATAATCTAATCTATCTCTGTATTTACTGCTGTCGGGTAATTTTCTTACAAACAATGATGTGAGACCTTCTATGGTATCTGGAACATTCAATAAAGGTACTTCTTTTTCCTTTTCCGCATCATTATCAAGAGGTTTTATCATCAATAAATTATTTGCCTTTACTAGTTTCCCATTTTGGACTTGAACTTTGTAATTATATTTCCATGGAAATATGTCTGCCGGTAAATTCAAATAATGATTCAGATGATTACAAATAACAAGCGAACTCTTAGCACGTACATCAATAACAAGTCCGAATTTTTTTAGTCCTGCTTTGTCTATTCTTAATACCCGACCAATGCATTGGATAAATACCTTTGGGCACCGATTTTCTACTTTATCTAAGAAGACACAACAGTCCAAGTTCTTTATATCTGAACCTTCTCTATGCTTTGCTGCACAAAACAATATGGCTTTTTTCTCTACTTTATCAAATTCTTCGTAAGATGCATATCCTTTTACATCTTTACAAGTATCAAGACAGATCAAATAATCTGTGAATACGGTTGACCAAAGCTTTGCCATTTCTTCACAAAGATTAATCATGCCACACCATACGATAATTTTTTGATAGGGAAGTTTTGATGAACGAACTTGATCTTTAATGAGATGTACTATTTCATCATATCGTAAAATATCATCACACGAAAACCATTTTATCTTTGGTGGAACGATTACGCCATCTAGAAACGCATCGTAAATAGAATAAGATGTAATAATAGATTTGTATGGTTCAAATGTTAAGTTTGGTGTTGCTGAGAAACCAATGCATTTTGGGAAGGCCATGTGGTCATAGAATTGACGGGTGGTTTTATTGACGATCGTATGACATTCATCATGAATGACAAGATCGAATTGTAATTTTATTTTTTTGTATTTATCACTTGATGTTAAGAATGCACGATTAATAATAAGTAAGACTGGTTTATTCCAAAATTTCCCACTATTTACACTATTATACCAGTTACTCAGTTTCAATTCTGAGTAATTTAATATATTGTACTTTTTGTAGATATGGTCGAAATTCCTATCTTTTAGATTCTCACGATTAAACTGTTCTATTAAAATCGACTTCTTTTCGCAGATCCACATGACATTGGCGTTTGGATATCTCTCATAAAATTCTAAGATAATATGCATTGCTATCCAGGATTTTCCACTACCTGTTGCATGGTAATGTATACCAGAACAAAAGTCATTTTTTATTGTTTCATCGATAGCTCTTAATTGGTTTGGACGTAGATGATTCATTGTGTTTTATGAATAGCTGAATACGGTCAATCATTATCAATTTTTTGTAAGTAGAAAAATTGATAGATCAAATGAGAAAAGGTGTAAAACTATCTTATTATAGAATATATATCAAAGAAAATGTCGAAACCTATCTATATATTGTACGGGTCTCAAACAGGAAATGCAGAGGAAATATCTACGGAAATATGTGATTCTTTAACTGAAAAAGGAATACAACATATACATTCATCTTTGAATAAAACATTAGTTAGTACAGGTGGATTTACTTTCATAGATGCGACAGTAGATGAAATAATTGTAATTATGATTTGCTCAACTCATGGAAATGGAGATGCACCCCAATCGGCTAACCATTTTTGGAGAAAAATTAAGGATAGAAAACTTACCCATGATTTATTAAAAAATATAAAATATGCTGTTCTCGGTTTGGGTGATTCAAATTATGATAGATTTTGTCAAATGGGGAAGAATTTGGATAAGAGATTTGGAGAACTTGGTGCAACACAAATCTTTCAATTACAATGTGCAGATGAAGCCACTGGTTTAGAAGAACCAGTAGAGCTTTTTAAAAGAAATATTTTGAATTATTTTTGTGATAATAGTTAATTAAAAAACAAATAAAACACATAAAAAATTTTCAGGTTCTCTATTTGATAAAAAAATAATAGATGTAAAAAAAGTATTTTACATTTATTTAATGTTTTTTTAACAATACAATAATATTTTACTTCTTTACTAGCAACTTTTTCTTCTTATCTACGGAAACCTTTCCACTACCTTTTGCTGTTCCTTTTCCGGTTCCGCTTTGGATCTGAACACGCTTCTTCTTGTACAAATCATACTGCTTCTCCAAATTGTCAAGTTCACTTAGCCACATCTGTTCCAGGGTTTTGGCCTTAAGAGCATCCAACTCTGCTTCTGTATCTGTCTTCTCCTTCATAATATTGGCTACATTTTCCTCCGTTACGGAATCCATAGGCATCTTGATCAAATATTTAAAGTCATCATCAATCGTTGCAAACTTCATAGATGTCAGCAGATTCGTAACCTCATCTGCTTTCTTACGACGAAGATCAACAGTACCCTTCAATGTCTCTTGAATATATCTGGCACGATTGGATAGCTTGACCATCTTTTTCTCCATCTCCTTGACCAAGAATTCCTTTCTCTTCTTGTACAAGTTCATACGAACACCATAGAAGTCATCAATAACCTCCTCCACATTCGCATACTTATGAAGCTTGCATTCACTGTTGAACATATGCATGTTTGTAGTACTAACTGTTGTAAACAACTTGAGAAGCTTCTCAACACCATTACATTCATTCGCATCCAAGCTTTCCTCCAACTCTTCCAACTTTCCCTTTGCAAAGACAACCGTGAAATCTACAGCGACCTCTGTGCTCACAGAAACGAAGTCCTTGATGCTTGGACTGATCTTCTTACCTGCCTTATCCGTTGATCCATCCATAAGGGTCTCCAAGAATGTAGTATAAGGCATGGTCCATGTTCCAACTGGAAGTTCTGTAATACGAATCTTATCCTCACCAACTTTTTCATAACAGCCCTTAATCAAATATTTCTGCTCAGAAATCTTACGAATCGTTCCATTAAATCCTTCATAGAAAGGAACAAAATCGATGGCCTCTGTAGACTGCTTGGCCAACTTCAGCTTCAAGTATTGGATAAGAAGTGCAGGATCATACGGCGCAATGCTGCAAGAGAATCCTGTTCCAATACCCGAAATTCCATTGATAAGAGCAAATGGAAGAATAGGTGCATAGAACTCTGGTTCCACAATCGTTCCATCATCATTCAAATAACTTAGAACTGCATCATCTGCCTCCGGAAACAAGTATCTTGTGAGAGGATTGAGAAGAGTAAATATATACCTTTCTGATGCACTGTCATCACCACCTTGAAGACGAGTTCCAAACTGACCATTGGGTTCTAGCAGATTGATATTGTTTGAACCAACGAAGTTCTGTGCCATGTTCACAATAGCTCCGTTCAAACTGGCCTCACCATGATGATAAGCACTGTGCTCTGAAACATATCCTGAAAACTGGGCAACTTTAATTTCACTAGTTAGCTTTCTCTTAAACGCACTAAAGAGAATCTTACGAAGAGAAATTTTAAGACCATCTACCATGTTGGGAATAGATCTAGCACAATCGTAAGTACTGAAATGAATCATTTCTTGATCCATAAATTGCTCATAAGGCACGTTCGGCCTGTTGGTGTCCAGATAGGCGTTTTTATCATAATTTTCGAGCCAGGTCTTACGATCATCTGCACGCTCTTTGTTGAAAACTTTATCAATGGAATTGTCACTAAGTTCACCAGAATATACAAAATCAACAATCTTCTTATTGGCAAAATATTCCTTGAACTCCGCAGCAGTTGAAGTTCCCAATCCCTTGAAATACTTTACTGTCCAACCAGCTGTACTAGTTGATTCCTTCCATTGATTATACTCACCGTCATTGTAAAATAACTTGGTAATAGGACCTTTCTTAGCCCTCAGAATAGGAGTATTCATGAAGGAAAGGAAACCAGGGATCTTGACCAATGTCGACCATTCACTGTGAAACAAATTAATACAAAGTCCCTTGATATGTGATCCATCCAAATCCTGATCTGTCATAAACATCACCTTACCATAACGCAGACTCTTGTGAACATCCGCAATCGTTGAATAAGACTTACCTGTTTCTAGACCCAGAATCTTCTTCAAATCCGTAATCTCCTTATTTTCTGAGATCTTCTTAATCTGTTGACCACGAACATTGAGTAGCTTTCCCTTAAGAGGATAAATACCAATCGTGTTCTTATCTGTACTAGAAAGACCAGAAACAATACCAGACATAGCCGAAAGTCCCTCACACAAAATGAGAATACAATCCTTGGAATTAGGAGTTCCACTGTTATTAGCATCGATGAAGTTCGCTATACCACGAATGGTCTTGGTCTTGGAACCATCGGTCTTCTTAGCCAGTTTATTCTCCTTGGCCTCTGTAAGAGACATAGCCAAATCCATCACACCCATCTTAGCAACCTTCTCAATAAAGCTGTCAGATACTGTGCAAGATGAACCAAACTTATTGGCAGGAGTATTCATGAAATCCTTGGTCTGGCTGTCGAAAGAAGGATTCTCAACATCGCATCTTACAAACAGAATAATCTGTTCTTTGATTGCGGATGCATTTACCTTGATCTTCTTCTTTTTCTCAATGTAGTCACATAGCTTACGAATGATCTGACCGGTAATATAATCGACATGCTTTCCACCCTTAAAAGTACAGATACCATTTACAAATGAAACTTGAATAAACTCATGCGTAGGAGACATTGCAACTGCGTATTCCCAACGCTCATCACTTTGCTCATAAACACGCTTTGACTCATCCTTGGTTCCGATGTATAGATCGATGTACTGCTGGAAATTCTTCACGGGAATTGTGTCACCATTATAGTTAATCTTGATCTTTTTGATAGAATGATCAGTTACTGCTCCGATATCATAGACGCGCTTTTTCAGTAAAGCCAGCATATCTGGTGTCAGACCATTGACTCCCAATCTACGATAATCTGGCTTGAATGTGACAGTAGTGTAAGGTTTAGTGCTAGTGCTGACCTTGGTAATAGTAGGCGGGCAAATCTCATCCAAGTTTTTCTTAAACTCTTGGACATACTTGAGACCACGAACATGATCGATTGTCTCAACCCTACCATACTCAGACCAAATCAAGACCAACTTGAAACCAAAACCATTCTTACCACCAACGATTTTCTTCTCTTCCTTGTTATAGTTGGTAGAAGTACGGAGATGACCAAAAACCATCTCTGGAATCCACAAATCATACTCAGGATGCTTGGCAATATCGATACCGTTACCATCGTTGGTCATAGTAATAGTACCATCATCGTTGATCTTGGTCTCAATGAATGTGACGAACTTCTTCTCCAACATGGTGGATTGGATCATACGAATCACATGGTCACGACAATTCACAATACCCTCATCAAAAAGCTTGTAGAGTCCTGGAATGTACTCGATATCTCTCAATACAATTTTTTTGGTGGCTTCATCGAAAACCCACATACTAGCATCGACATTCTCAACAGAACCAATATACGTATCTGGATTATCCAGAATATGCTGTTTATCGGTCTTACGCTGATACTGCTTTGCCAACTTATCATCAGCAACGGCTGCACTTTTAATAACTAGATTCTTCGACATGATTTAACACGACAATTTACGAACAAATAAACAACAAATATTTTTTTCAATTTTTTAATGGCTGTATATATTAATAAATGCCTACTTTGTTTGACATTCAAAGATCATGTGTTCAGCAAAGAAATGCCGCGGTAGCAAATCATAAAACAATAAAGAATAGTACAGGTAATGATGCGACTATTACTAGAGCAATGCGTTATTCTCAATATGTTAATAATTCGAAACCGAGAACAGAGTACAAATCTACAGCTGCAGAAAGATTAGCTGCTCAAGGTATTACTTATCAATCTTATTTTAGTCCTATTTTAGTGTCGTTAAGATTTACTAATTTAAGAGAATTTAATATGCCAAGACTAAAAATATTTAGTAATACCAACGTTAGATAATTTTGTTTCCATAATATATACTAATGCATCGTCAAACAAGACATAATGACGGAATGTTCCATATCAATGGAAACAAATATAGAGAACTTCATGGATCTCGCGTACAAGTTATGAATAAAACTGCCTACCAAACAAATGGCGGTCTTAAAAAGTCTGATTTAATGATGAATAAATGGGGGCGTATTGTTTCAGTATTAAAGCATAAAACTGCTAAGAAAGATAAACGTTTAGAGAAAGCTGGTTATTTCACACAAAAAGGAAAATGGGGATTTGTGAAGAAAGATACGAAATCTAAGAAAAATAGAACCAAGAAATCTAAGAAATAAAAAGTTTTATTTTATTCATAATATATATAATAAAATGAAACGTCCGGTTCGATCATCAGTAGATGGAACATACACAATAGATGGAAAAAAATATAAAGAATTGTTTGGTTCTCGAGAACAAGTAATGAATGGAACTGCCTACAAAACAGAAGGTGGTCTCACTATTAAAGATTTAGTCATGAATAAGTGGGGCCGTATTGTATCTGCCAAAAAATTCAGAACAGCAAAGAAAGAGATGCGTTTAGAGAAATACGGTTATGGTGCTAAGAAAGGCAAATTCGGATATGTTAAAATTAGTAATAAGACTCAAAAAACCCGCAAAAATAAAACTAAAAAGAGAGGTGGTGCTTCAACATATGAACCACAATATGATTTGAAATTACCATACCGTCTTAATGTTAAAACATAATAAACTTAAAAAAAACCTATATAAACTTAATTAGAGTACCATTCGCTAGAAATGAATTTAGAATCTATTATGTATTGTGATAAATTATCAAATACATATTTTTCAAAATAGGATTTACTAACAATTAATTTTGTGTTTGTATTACTATTATTATTTATGCTTGTGGAGAACTTACAGTAATATTTGTATGCATCATAAATAGATATGTTATTTAGAGAACCTGGATTCCCATTTTTCATGTTATCTAGAGCAATTTGAATAGTAAAATGTTTATCCCATAAACTGTTTTTTATTCTTTGGACATATTTATCATCATCTACCTCAATATTGGGATAAAAATAATAAAGAAGATCCAGTATTTGCTTGTTGTTAAAATTTGTCATCATTTCTTTATTAGTAACACACCACATTCTGAATAATACAATAATTTCTTCTATTTCAAAATCTGATTCATTATCGTCAATAACTACTGTTTCTTCCCAAAAAGCCAGGAATTTTTGAATCTCTGGTAAATGTTTACTGCAAATACCTAGAAAAGAATCAGCTTGTTCATTATAAAAATTAGTTAGTTTGCTAACCAATAAGGTTTTTAACGGTTGTAAAAAAATGATAGACGGTAGTTTTTTAGATTCTAAAAAGTTCTTCCATAGATATTGCATGTCTCTCCAAGTAATTTGATTACTGGTATTTTGAACATTGTTCTCTATTTCCAAATATTCACTCAAGAATTTGTCAACTATCTCGGTTTGCGTGTTATTCTTTAAATAAAAAACATTATTTATCAGATCATTATCATTACTGTAATTATTGACATATGTATCTGAAGACCCATATCTTTCTGAATAATGACATGCAACACATAGGATATTGAGTCCATTTTGTGTTATAATCGAATTATATACTAATTCTGATTTTACAAAATCATTAATGGTTATGATGCGGCAATCATTGTAATCATGGTCATGATATTTATGTTTGAAGGTTTGATAAAAACTCTGACCTATCCACATCTGACAAAAATTATTAAAATTACGGATGAAATGTTTAGATTTTACATCAATATAATGAATAATTTCGCTATTTTTACGCAGAATATTATCGCCCAAAATAGTGAGGAAATATTTGGCTTCTGATCTGTTGGTAAAGAGAACCGGACAAAGTGAATCTAGGACAGATTGTATGGTTTCTGATTCGGGAATTGATTTGATCAATGAATTTTCACGAATGCGTTTCATAATTGCGTTTTTTGTACTTTGTTTCCACGTTGCGAGTTCCTTTTCTTTACTGATAGTGGAAAGAATATGGTACAAAATATCATCTTCATTGTATAATTGATAATTTAATCCATCATAAATGAAAAAGTTCTCTGTTGTGGAATTATAAAAATATTGATTGGACGAAAGAAAAGATTCAATAAATTGATGTTGGGTTTGTGTTAATTCTTCTATTCTATTTTGGCGTTCAATATGCAATGTATTCATGTTTTCAAGGATAGTGGGGAGCTGGTTTATGATATAATTATGGGTTTTGGCTAACATGAATGGGTTTTTTTCGTATTTGGCGTAGAGGGAATTTATTGTGTTTATTGCGTCTTGAATATTTATGTTTGCAGTCATTTTACATATATAAAAATGTTTTTTATATATGATTTATTTGTTAAATGTAATTATTGATTTTAAACGGTAGTAATTTCTCACGACGATAGGATTGTTAAACTGCAGTTGGAAGTTACAATGTTGGATTACCTAATTCATAATTGTACATTGATGTAATTTCAGCCGGGGTTAATGCTCTATTATAGACGTGAATTTTATCAAAGTATGAGTTACCGTTAAATCCACCGGTATAACTATTAATTTGTAGAGGTCCTGTTTCTGAAAATGTAACACTACCACTTGCAACCAATGCTCCATTCGCATACAATGAACCAATTGATAACATTGATTCATAGGTAATCGCATAATGTGTCCAAATTGATGTTCCGCGTGCTACTGTGTCTGCAAGTGTTAACGCAGTTCCGCTAGCAAAGTTGAATCTAACATTTAGGTAAACTGATGTATTAAACCACATTGCGCAATTTGTAGAAGATAATGCATTATTATTGTTGTTATTTGATAGCGGATTCATCCAAAAGGCTCTAGTAAAGCTACTTGAGCCAGTATTTATAGTTGTTGCCATATACTGACTTGTAGTAAAATAAAGACAGTACCCACGGGCTGAATCTAATAACATTGTTGGCGTACCAGAGCTAGTTATTGTAGATCCAAAACTATCTGTTGTTGGCAGAGTAGTTGTACCAAGAGGTAGATCAAAAATCATTGCTTGTCTAGGAACAGTGTAAATATTCGCATTATACAAAGACGAATTCTGCGTGTTATAAATACTTTTTATTGCTGCTGAAGATAATGCGACATTCCAAATTGCCACATCATCCAAATAACCATAATAATAAGGTGCTGCGGTAACACTAGGTGACCTACCAATATTATTTATTGTTTTAGTGTTTAATGTTAACGCAGTCTTTGTAACGGTTGTCATAGATGTTCCATTTAGATAAACATTCCAATTTGTGCCAAGTGATATTACAACTACAATATGAATCCATTGATTAAAATATGAATTAATTAAAAACAAACTAGTATCTGATGAATTAGTAGTTCCCATAAGATAATTCGTATTGTTTAACCAAATACGTACATGGTCAGAACTAGAATTACCCAATTCAATAATAGTTTCACCTGCGCCAGTAATACTTGGTATATATGCCCAGAAAGAAATCGACATACTAATGCCTGTAAATGTTAAAGATGGTAGACTCAAATAACCAGTAGAACTAGACAAATTATTAAATAATGCACTATTATTAAGTTTGCCTTTATTTGCAAAAATTACTGACCCATTAACTGTTGCAGTGGATGAATTAATTTGGTTAATTACTGTTGTAGAACTGGCTGCGTCATCTAGCATATAGTATGCTAATAATTTTCCATAATATGGTGTCCATGTAGGGCTGAGTGGGTAATAACTTATTGCTGAAGGTGGACTAGTATAAGCATATAAATTAGTTATGTCATTTGTGCTTAAAACGCAATCGTAAATACGGAAATCATCTATTCCTCCAACATAAACTGCGTCTCCAGGATTGTTACTTTTTCCAAAAAAATTGCTGCCCATAACTAATGATGGAAAAGTACTTTGAACACTTAAAACACTTGTTCCATTTAAATAAACAGTACTTAATCCAGAAGCGCTTATTGTCCAAACAGCATGCCGCCAAACACCATCAGTAACAACCCTTCCGGTTGAAGCTGCACCTAATGATGTTGAAGGTATGTATACAACTAAATTACCTCCAGTATCTGTATTCATAGCAATAGCACTAAGATTAGTACCTAAATCCCAAATTCTTTGGTAATTATTAATAGCGGGTGTATAAAACCAACAAGCAAATGAAACCCCTCTTGAAAATGTTTGTAAACTTGTAAATGTTCGGTTGATAGTAGCGTATTGTGTTGATAATGCTAGCGCTGATGTGCCTATTTTATAAGTGGAAGTTGATATTGTAGCTGATGTTAATGTTGCATCAACTGAGCCTGTTGCGTAATTTGTTAAATTAGTGCCATTTACGTCAGATGAATCAAATTGGTAATGTGTAATCAAAGACGGACTACTATTCAAATAAAACGCATCAGCACCATTAACTTGTGTTTTATAAATTCGGTATATTTCACTAGGATTTAATAATGTGTTCCAAACAGACAATTCATCTATTTTACCTGTGTATTTTTGAGCTAAAGCTCCTGCAGTATAAAATCCACCAATCATTGTCGCAGTTGGACTTGTATCATTTGGTATTGACCCATTTGTACTAGTTGTACTACTTAATACTCCGTTTATATAAATACTTGTAAAAGTTGTAGAGAAAGTTACAGCAATATGTGTCCAAACACTACTTTGTACAGCTGTTGAAGAACTAGCTACTACCTGCAAATTTTGTGAGTGCCAATAGACAATTCCAGAAGTTCCTGTTTGGTGAGTCCCGTTTCCATTTATAAAAGAACCTATAGATAAAATACCATTTGAGCCGACTAAATCATGTTGTTTTGAAAAAATATAACTACTTGACAAATTTGTAACGAAGACCCAGCACATAATAGTACCTGGTGATAAATTATTCATAACCTGATAAGGTACGTTTATGTAACCAGTAGAACCATCAAATGTTCCGCAATTATTTACTTTACCTACACTACCGAATGTTACACCACCAACTGCAGTACCGTTGTATCCATTAATCTGTTCTTTTATTAACGTAGAACCAGGTAATTCATCTAACATAAAATATGCTACCAAGTTAGAATACGCTGGTGTCCACGAAGAATTTAACGTTTTAATTGAGGGGTTTAAAATTAATTTATTTCTATTATTTGCACCAAATGAATTTAATAATGAAAACATATTTATTATCTATATTAATAGATAATAAATTTATTTTTAAGTAAAACCTTATTATATCGATATCACACTTTTGATTTCTGAACTTTTGTAATATTCACTAAGAGAATCCGCTAATGAAGCCGCCAAATACTTAGAAATAATCATTTTGCATTTTACTATTTCTTCCGATGTCATGTAGGCAAACCACTGGTATTTAGGTCGCTTTAATATTTCATCCTCTGGTATGTAAATACCCACTAAACTATCGTGAAAATTCAAATATTCTTCCTCCATTAAATTGTCTAATAATATTTGTTTACGATCGCTGGTTTTAATGCCAATCACTTCACCTCCTACTATATTTATCATGTACTTATTATTCGCATTAATTAACCATTGCGATATATTTCCAGTAAATTTATGTTCGCTTGAAAAATGAGGATCTCGACATATAGATTTCAAATATTCTACTAAACTCAAGATAGTTTTATTGTTTTTTGTAGCACCCATAAAATTGATATCTGGAATAAACAAATATTTTCTCTTTTGGTTCAAACTATTTACTGTATGATTGGTGGCCTCGCAGAAGAATGGACGATCACCTAAGGTGCCTTCTTTGTAAAATTCATCCAAATTTTTAGTACAGCAGAATGAATTTGGTACAATCATGCCACCATAATAATAAATCAATTCTGTTAAAGCCAAATGGCGGAAATTGGATTTAATTGGTTCAGCCAAAGATGTTATATCGACATCCCAATTTGGTATTAATTTACTAAAGGATTCATCGTCTATTAGACAAATGTTGAAATCACTACCACAATGATTAATAATTGTCTTAATGGTCAAATGAATGTATGGTTGATTTAAATCAGTCGTATTACGCGAATAAAAATCCTTCCACTTTCTAGAATTGATTTCATATTTGGTATGGATCCATAATTTGGGTTTGTCATAACCATAAAGTGGCGAATCATTTAACAAATATTTTTTAATAAGTTTGTATTCATCGTTTGATTCTAATGAATTTTTATATTGACTTGCTAAATAACTACCAGTTATTAATATAGCAGCACCAACTAAATATGTAAACATGTTTTTAAATTCTACCATTTCTATAGTATATTATTTTATAAAAAATTCTAGTTTTGATCTTTATTAAAAGAATATTAAAAAATCTATGTTGTATTTTGATTCGTTGTATTTTATTTGTGAGGTAAACATAATATTGTTAAATTTGCATATTTGCCTAACTATGTTAGTAAATGAATTGTATGTCATTTTTCTTTCCAAGTAGAAAAGTTTGCTTAGGTTGTAATATTCCTTCAAGTTTTCACAAAACTCCACATTGTGATTATGAAACATGAATTTTCTGTACGCATTGATATCTATTAAATAATATTTTTCCGTCTTAAAACATATTTTATCTAATATATCAAAGACGATTTCTTTTGGGACTGGTTTCTTAAAAATCTGATTCGACATGAGTATTTTATAATACTAGTTGATTTTATTTATATGCGTATTTGTTTATTTTCTATAATAATAAATAGTTGTTATATTGTTTACATTCTTAATTTTTTAAACAATATACTTTTGTTTCTGTTGTAACTAAATTTAAGTATTCACTATTTCGTACAAATTATTTGTAAATAATGCAAGCTCTATACCGTCTTCATGTATATTGTGAAAAATTGTAATATATTTACATAAAAATGGAATAATCTTGTACTTAGTTTCGTCATCTAATGATTTGGTTAATTTAATGAACGCGAAAAAATAATCCAATATATCTATCACGGAATATCCATAATCATAAATTGAATAAAGAATATCTATTGCCCCTGAAAGATCCTTTTTCAGTAATTTTTCAAAATACTTCTCAAATTCTTGGAAAGAAATAGTAGAACATATCTTTTTACATGATTCAATATTTATTGGCTCTCCATAAATATATATTTTTTCTAATAAATTAATTAATACACGGATAGATCCTAATGAAATCATTAAAATATATTCTTTGGATTCGTCATCTATTTCGATATTTTCATTCTCCGTTATCTTCTTCATGATTGACTCAATTTGACTATTCGTTGGCGAGGTAAGTTGTATAATATGTAATCTTGATTGTATGCTTTCAATCACCTTTTGTATATTAGTACAGACTGAAATAAAATGAATATTATGCTTGTATTTGTCAATATAATTTCGGAAAACCTGTTGGCTTTGTTCATTAATATTATCCATATCGTCAATGATAACAACCTTCTTTTTCCCATGAATCGCACTATGTGTTTGACAAAACGTTTTCATGTCGTTTCTGAAATATTGAATACCCTGTTCTTTCAAATTATTCACGAACAATATATTGTTTTCTGGGAATGAATCGTCTTTTTTGAGTCCATAGTATTCTCTTAGCAATGCATAAAGCATAGATGTCTTTCCAGAACTAGAATTGCCAATTAGTAAAATATTCAAATTGTTTATTTCTAGTAATGTTTTTAGTGCATTATTTAATTTGTTATCTATACAAAAATCGTCTATAAAATAGGGTTTGTATTTTGATATGAAAGTATTATTGGTTAACATTAATAATTTGTCATGTCTAATTTTTATACTGTTTTCTAATTTTAGATAAATCCTTTTGTTTCCCTTTATATACAAATTAAAAACACATATAAAACAATCGTTTTATAATTATTATAAAAAAATGACAAATCATTATGAAATTTTGGGGGTATCGAATGACGCAGGCGATGGTGAAATAAAGAAGGCATATCGTGTTTTATCTTTAAAATATCATCCAGACCGTAATTCAAGTGATGACGCTGTAACTAAAATGCACCAAATAAATGAAGCGTATGAAGTGCTTAGTGATCAAGGAAAGCGTCAGCAATATGATATGGAATTACAATTCGGAGGAATGGGTGGACCTATGGGAGGAATGCCTTTTACTCACATGAACAGTATGAATGAATTTTCTGATATGAACAATATATTTAATATGATGTTTGGTGGGGGGATACCCGGTATGGGTCAAGGCATGCATGGTGGTCCAAATATTCGCGTTTTTCATGGCGGTATGCCCGGTATGAACGTTCGTACTGAATTTTTTCACCACAACATGAATGCTAGACCTGAACCGATATCACAACAAATTCAAATTACATTACAGCAAAGTTATACAGGTTGCAATTTTACCCTAGATATTGAACGTACCGTAATAGAAAATAATGCGCGTCGAAGTGAAAACGAAACTGTTTATTTGACCATTCCGCCAGGTATTGATAATGATGAAGTTATGATTTTATCTGACAAAGGTAATAATGTTAATGGCCAAAAGGGAGAATTAAGATTGCAGATAAAGGTAAGCAATAATACAGAGTTTAAAAGAAACGGTCTTGATCTAACTTACAATAAGAAGGTTAATTTAAAAGATGCACTTTGTGGTTTTGTTTTTGAAATTCCTCATCTTAATGGAAAATTGCTGTCTTTGAATAACAATACAAACCCTAGTATTATTAAACCTAATTATAGAAAGGTTGTCCCTAATATGGGAATGAAAAAGGACAATTCTACTGGAAATTTGATCATTGAATTTGAGGTGGAATTCCCTGATTCTTTGACTAGTGAGCAAATTGATGGGCTAAAAAACATTTTATAAAATTATAATTCTTTTTCATAATTTTATACATTTATGATGAAATTTTCTTGGTAGGGATCTCAACATCTACTAAGTAAATTGAGTTCTCCGTAACAATAATATACTCCTTCCCGACCTTGTAAATCTTGGAAACTGGGCTAGTATACTCCTCCTCACTCTTCACAAGGAGCTTCTCCTTATTTTCCTTCACACCAATTAATACAGTCTTGTCTAATGAGTTAGTCCAGTAGTCCATCATAATAGGCTTATCCTCTACAATAGATAATTTAGCAGCATGTTGAAGTGTATTGTTCTCAGGTAATCTGTATCCAGATTGTGCATTTTGAGCGTTGGATTCAGTAGAATCTTGATCAGGATTTTTTTGCATTTATATTTAAACAAATATAAATTATATTTTCGATTTTACTTTAAATCATTGTTGATTAAAAATACTAATTAAAATATGTCTAAATAAAACCAATAATTGATTTTTTTACGAAATTAATTTGTGTCTCTTTTTATATGCCTCGTTCAGTTTCGGAAACTCCTAAAGTGAAAATAATAGAAATTTATGGTAAAATAATGACAGATTATTTTTCTCAATTATGCGAATCTGAAATTATTAAGGAATTAAATTATCCACACGACTCAATTTGCAGCGGGATAAATGTTATTCATAGAGTGTTTGAGATTGTATTGATCAAAACTAAAAATTTGAAAAAAACTTATCATTATTCACAAAAAGCGTATTACTATTATTTAGAATACATTGATCAAATTTATCGAGCTAATTTATCACAAAATCTTAATAATGTAGATATAGTATTGTTTGTCTATAAGAAAACAATTTACGATATTTACGACGGAGATGAGGATGATGAATCATCACAAACATTGTCAAATATTATGACATTAAATAATGATGTTATACAGTTCGATGAACAAGAATGGAGAGAAATCTTGTTAAAAATAATGAAACTAATAAACCTATTGTTTCATTGGTCCAATACGAGAATAAATTTTCATGAAAGATGTATTTTGTTGAACAAATATTTACTTCGATTTATTTATAATATAGATAAAACCAATTCACTTTTACAAATTTTAGAAATTGTACAAGAAAAAACAGATATGAGTTTTGTTGTTTATGACAATTTACTATCTGAATTGCTTAAAAAAATAGAGTCAGTTAATTCAAAAAATGACACGTTCTCCAATGACTCAGCTTTATTAAAGTTTTACATAGAAGAATCTACTTTTCAAGAAAAATTCGAAACAGGAAATATGAAGGATTTTGTAAAATGGTTATACTTGTGAATTGACAACATCCTTTAAATATGCTGAAGTCAAGTTGATAATCTTCTTTCTAAGTTTTGTCTTTTTGTTTTTAATTGCGGTATCTTCATTCGCCACATAAATATTCTTATACTCGTCGTGCAATATTTGTTTGATAAACTCGAACACAAATTTAAGAACGCGCTCAGTGCAGTTTCCTACAATTAAGCAACTACCGGTTCTGAATATCATAAATGAAACCTCAGTATATTTATTATTATCACCTAGTTCGCTCATTTTCATACCACGGTCTTCGGTAAGAACCTGCCCCCTTTGTACTTTGCTGTCAAAGTCAAAGTCATTGTTGAAATAGTACTTACATTTAACTCCTGGATAACTACATGGATCATATGCAGTTTCAATTCTGTATTTGTCACTTCTTAATATATTGTGCAATTTTTCACGATTGATAAAATACCCGCAATTAAAATTAGAATTAATTAAGACATTTACTTCTGAATCTGTTTCTAGAAATTCAATCGGATCTTCAATAAAAGGCGTTAGTGTTTCTAGAAGCATACGTTTTACTATATCTAACAATCCTTGATTTAACACTCCAGGTATCTCTAGTTTACCTGTGTTAAATACTTTTACGTGGATTTCTCTAAACAATCCGTCAAATTTAAACCGAAATATAATGGCAAAGCAGTTGTAAAACGCATTTTTTACTTTACCACGGCAATTCATTATATCTTTCTTGGATAGTCCGATAGTTATCTTACGCTCATCTTTGAATTTTATTCTGCGACCACTCGAATTATCTATTTGTTTGATAATATTTTCCGTAAAATATTTTACGTTTTGTTTTTTTAGCTGATATTCCTCAAATTCCTCTGGTGTCTTCGAAACAATTTTTATTTGCTTCTTTATAACCCCATCCTTTGCCATACCATATTCAATAATAGGGATTTTCCAAAAAATACCTTGTATATCAATGGGTTGATTCAAAAATAACACCTTAGTTTTTGTAGAAATATACAAATCATCGCATACAGGAATATCCTTTGGAATAACATTCGTTATGCTAATATCTAATTTCTCTAATGGATCGACCTTCATAGAAGTATTACATGAGACCGACGGAAACCCACACGAAACATTGTTACCGTTAATGAATTGACTCCACTCATCATCTATATTCGACATTAATAGTGTATCTGTAAGATATATAAAGAAACGAATCTTCTTTATATTGTTTTCAATTTTTTTTTGAGAGGCTTTGACCAGATGATATAAAATAGTTGATTACGTGTTCCACATTTGAGTCATTAGAATGCATGATTACTTCAACTGATGTTAGAAACTCCGCATTAACTATTTCTTTTTTCTTTCGAATAATATAATTAAAATAATTTTTTAATATATTTTTCTTATCCATATTGAATTGTACACTGACATCGTTTATGTATTCAATAATTTCTTTCTTCGAATTGTTTTTCAATAATAAATCGTTTATTTTCTCCCATATACTGTCAGTTATAATATTGGAATCCCATAATTTTATATTCTGATGGAGTTGAATAAAATTTATTATACTTCGTATATCTGATTTGTATATTTGCTGAATTTTTTCGATAACCATATCTGTCATATCTAGATTCTCATTAATAGCTATGTTTTTTATAAATTTGTAAATATCTTGGCTCGGTAATTGATTAAAACGTATGCAGATAAATTCGTTTTTTAGAGATTCATCAATTTTGCTTATGTAATTACATATTAAACAAAACCGTACATTATAATTAGAAGATTGAAGCAGATATTTTAATGCTTGTTGCGCATTTTTGGTCATGTAATCTACTTCATCTAAAATAACAAACTTTAATCCTGCATCAAAAAAATTTTTTGATTTTACAAACTGATAGATTTGATTTCGTATTACATCAATACCTCGCTCATCAGATGCATTTAAATGTATTACTGTCCCCTTATTTTTTTGGTTATATTTGTTTTGATATTCATTAATTATGTTAATTATAGTTGTAGTTTTTCCTGTACCCGGTGGTCCATAAAAAAGTAGGTTAGGAAAATAGTTTTTATCTAATATATTTTGAAAAATTTTCCGGTTAATTGGATCAAGAACTATATCATCAAATTGTGATGGGCGATATTTCTCTACCCATGGGATACTTTGCTTAGTATTATTATTAGGTGTGTTGTTCATAATGTATGTATAAGATTTTGTATTTATGTTTATATTTTTGTTTTAAATGAATATATAGACTTTTGAAAAAAACCATGGAAAAAATTGAAATGAAAAGTATTTTATATTCATCTATATAAAGAACACTTCCATCAAATTAGCAATGTCTGGGTATCTTGAATTGATTTTAGGCCCTATGTTTTCTGGAAAAACTACCTTTTTGATAAACAAATACAATGAACTTTTAGAAATGGATATGAATATTGCCGTAATTAATTTTGCAGATGATAAAAGATACCATGAAAGTATGCTGTCCTCTCATGATAAGATGATGATTCCTTGTATATTCACCAGAAAACTCGCTGATGTTCTCTATTCTGACGAAATAGATAAAGCGGATGTGGTATTAATAAACGAAGGTCAATTTTTCGAAGATTTACAGGATTCTGTTATTTATTTGGTCGAACAAATAAATAAAAGGGTTTATGTATGTGGATTGGATGGTGATTTTAAACGTAACAAATTTGGTACTATTTTAGATCTTATCCCTCTTTGCGATAATGTAGTAAAACTAAAATCGAAATGTGAATACTGTAGAAAACCCGCACTATTTTCGCATCGCATTACTAGTGAAACTAACCAAATTAGTATAGGTAGTAATAATTATGTTCCCCTCTGTAGAATTTGTTATGTAAGTGAAAAAATGATAACGTCTAGTTTCCAGCAAGATCAAATGTTACTGGATATTTTATAAAACAGTAGTCGCGCCAAGTAGTTTTATTTGGGCTATTTAGTTCGCACCAATCAAATAATATTTTTTTATTGGATGCATATTTGGGGAATTCTTTCCATAGTTTATATTTAAAATGAAACAATAAATTCATTACCGTCATTTCATTCGTTTTACATAATGGATATTTGTTCATAGTATTAATTAGTTCTTCTTTAGTAACAATATTCAAAATACTTGTATCGTAGACCCAAATACAATTTAAAAAATATTGTGATTCTAAAATATTAGTTTCGTTTCCAAATTCCTCTACCAATTCATTTACCAGGTTTTCATCACGAAGACTAATCTGGTCTCTAAAAATCTTGGTTGGGTTGTTATAGTTTCCGGCATCATTTGGTGCTAAAATAGAACCTTTGTAATCTAATTCTAATAAATAATCTACGGAATCAAAAATACGATGTCCTGCATCAAAATAGATAATTCTTGACCATCTTTTGAAATATTCATCAAATATGTGAAACTTTTCCCATTGATTTATTTTTGTGAATTCTCTGCCATCACTTCCTTGAAAAGGATCTTTTATTTTACTTAATAGGTATGACTTGTCGATTTCTGGAAACCGTACTGTAATAATATCATAGTATTGTTTAAATGTTTCAGTTAAATCGAAATCTATGGTAACAAGTACTATAGTTTCATGCCATTTACCTATTGTCCTCAAATCGTTAATTGTTTGTTCCGCCTTTTTAAAATATCTTATATCGGTTATTAAAACTACGGCTGTATTCTTGTTTTTGTATTTTTCATTATATAGGTATTCTTCCAATTCACTCATTGTGAGTATTTTATTCTATTTGTTCAAAATTTTATATTGTTTCAATTATTATTGTTGTTGAAATGGAGTAAAAGTGTTTTTTAAATCTTCTTCTTTTATTTCTTTTTTACTATTATCTCGTTCTATCTGTTCGGCTTTTGATTCGATTAGTGCAATCAACTCAGCTTTGGTTTTTGACTTATATGATCGTATATCCATCTCTTCACATAATTCTTGTAATTCTTTTTTAGAACAGTTTAATAAATCCATTTTGATTACAGTATAATATAAGAAGTTTCCGTATTGTTTACAAATCTATTTATTATAAACTGGGGAAAACTGGAGAAAACTTGGAAAAACTTGGAAAAACTTGGAAAAACGTTTTATGAAACAATATAAAAAATAATGATGATAATTTACAATACTCAGTATAGTAGTGAAAATGGATAATGAGCTGGTTGAAGTGATTAAGAAAAAGAGAGGTCGTAAGAAGAAGGAAGTTGTTGTTCCCGTACCTAATAACATAACTATTATTATTGAGGAGTCTATTGAATCAGAACCTCAAGCAAGCGTTTCAGAACCAGTTACTAAGAAGCGCGGAAGAAAGCCAAAGGGCGGAAAACTAGTTGCGAAGCCTAATGTAAAGAAGGACTTTGTTCAGCCAGTATCCAACATCATACTTCATTTAAAATGTTCTATGTCTGATTTAACAGAACATAATACAAGTATGAGCAAAATTGTCACTGATCCTTTATCTTATAATCCTATTGTCCCACCAAATATTATGACGTACAATAGCGAAGAATCAGCATTATTTTCAGAATATAAGTCCAATGAAGTTAATGGATCTGATGATAGAGTAGATGAGTTAAAACAGTTTGCCTATTCTGAATTTGAAAAATCTAAAATTCCAGCAACAAATGTATGTCAATCTTGTAGCCTAAAAATGGAAATAAATGATAAGGGATATGAATCAGATGATGACATAAACATGAAAGACGTGAATAGCAAATTAAAGAAGTTGAAACTACAATTATATAAGAACTCAAACCCTGATAAGAAATCTGCATGTTTTTGGTGTACGTATGAATATGATAATCCATCATGTTACATACCTAAGTATGAGATAGATGAACAAATATATGGATATGGTTCTTTCTGTCGACCTGAATGTGCCGTAGCATATTTAATGAAAGAGAATATAGATGATTCTACAAAATTTGAGAGGTATCATCTGTTGAATCAAATCTATAGTAAGATTTATGATTTTAAGAAAAACATAAAACCTGCACCAAATCCGTATTTTTTATTGGACAAATTTTACGGCAATTTGAGCATACAAGAATTCAGAAAATTATTGAAGACTGAGCACATGTTATTAGTTATTGATAAGCCTATGACAAGGATATTACCGGAATTGCATGAAGATAGTGAAGATTTCATTATGAACATTTATGGAGGTAAAACAACTAGCCAATCTAACCAGTCTGGAGTTTACAAAGTGAAGAAGCAGAGTGAGAAACAAAAAGGTCCTAGTAAAAGTAGTATTATGAAGGAGAATTTTGGTGTATGTTAGTATTTTTTATACTTATCACAATAAATATAAAAGATATATTACTTTAATATATATCTTTTGTAATGTATCAACCCAAGACTGTTAGCTGTTATTTGATGGGTGGATTAGGTAATCAACTGTTTCAAATATTTACAACAATGGCATACAGTATGCAAAATCGCATCAAAACTGTATTCCCATATTCTGATGTGTTAACCGTTGGTATAGAGAGACCGACTTATTGGAATTCCTTTTTAAAAAATTTAGTAGAGTTTACTACAGCTAATTCGGGTAATAATTTGTCAAATGATGATCTTTATCAATATCCTGTTATTCGCGAACCACATCATCATTATTTTAAATTACCAACACAAGACCTAGTTCAAGATAACACAATTTTATTTGGTTATTATCAGAGTCATAAATATTTCGAAAATGAAAAGGACGCACTTTTTTCCTTTATTGAATTAAGAAAACAACAAATTGCAGTTAAAAATGAATTTTCTTCTTACTTTGATAATGATTGTCATACAATTTCTATGCATTTTCGACTAGGAGATTACAAGGAAAAGCAAGATTATCATCCGATCATGCCATATGAATATTACGAAAATGCTCTATTTAACATTCTTTGTTTCCAAATAAATAGACCCTTTTTGCCATATCGTGTTTTGTATTTCTGTGAAAGTGAAGATAATGATATTGTAAGTAGTCATATTGAAAGTCTTAAAACAAAATACTCTGCTATTGAGTTTGTGAAGGTAGATGATAAAATAGAAGATTGGAAGCAACTCTTGTTAATGAGTTGTTGCGAAAATAATATTATTGCTAATAGTTCATTTAGTTGGTGGGCTGGATATTTTAATCAGAATAAAGATAAATTTGTCTGTTATCCTCATGTATGGTTTGGTCCCAAAGCAAACAATATATTAGATGATATGTTTCCTATAGAATGGAATCATATTAAATGGTAAATATATTAATTGGATTTAACACATTTTTCAAATAATATAAAAAATTGATCAGAATATATTTTATATTATTTAATTTAAATTTAAAGCCATTATCATGTCCGACGCTGAGCAAAACTATATCGCCTTGATGGGACTTCCCATTGTCAACAAACTAGTAAAGAAAAACGCAAGACTAAGAAGAGAGATTAAGGCACTGAAGTCTTTGATTTATTCTCTTCCTGAGTTTCGTTGTCAATGTAAGCCAATTGTAAACACTGTTGATGCTGATCGCGTTGTTATTAAGCAGGAACCTATTCCTATGCAATGTGAGCCTCTTACTGAAAATGATGACGAAGTGGTTTTCATTCCAGAAAGAACTGATAAGATTAATATTGTTTATGAAATTGATGATTCAACTCCTATTGTTGAGATCAAGGTAGAGACAGATCCTGTTGTTAAGGAGGCTGAAGTAGAGGAGGAGGATGAGGTTGTGGTCAAGGAGGAGGAAGTTGAGGAGGAGGAAGAGGAGGAGGAAGTTGAGGAGGAGGAAGTTGTGGTCAAGGATGAGGAAGTTGAGGAGGAGGAAGAGGAAGAGGATGATGAAGTAGAGGAAGAGGAGGAAGAGGAGGAAGAGGAGGTAATTGTTATTACTATTTCCGGAAAGTCGTATTATACTAGCGACAAGGAAAATGGTAAGATCTATGCCATAGATAAAGATGAGGAGGTTGGTGATGAGATTGGTGTCTTTGTAAATGGAAAGGCCAAGTTTCACAAGAAGTAAACAAAAAAATTAAATCTTTCTACGACTTTGTTTTCTAGTCTTTCTTTTAATACGTCTCCGTTTTTTTATTGAATATCCGCCCATTATTTTACCATATTTAAGATATTTGGCCGGCGTTTCTTCATCTTCTTCTACCAACAATCTAACCATTTCATACATTGCCTTTTTTTTATTAAATTCTTCGACCGTTACATTTTGATATCTTGATCGTTGTCTTTTTTCTTCGTCTATCTTATTGTCAATTTCTTTTTTCATATTTCTTCTGTAAACATCTTTTTTGTAACTTGAATCTGTTATTGAAGAAAATATAGCCGAAAAGTTGTATTCTAAGAAAAAGTAAAAAGTTTTCTTGTTAATTTTGTATCTTTTTATTTGATTTTTTAATTGACTACTGCTTTTTTCTATACTTTTGAATAACGGATCTACATTCTTTTCGTATTCTTGTTTTATATCATCATCCTCTTGATCATACCTTTTATTCTCTTGTTCTATACGTGCCTTTTCCTTGTCATCTATAACTTCTGCGACTTTCTCAATTTCACCTAATTTTCTTGATGCAAGATTTTTTACAGAAAACAAAGGCATCTTGTTTATCTTACCATTCAGCGGTTTCTTTTTAGGATCTGTTTCTTTTAATAATCTTGTCAATTCTTCACCAAGTAAATCTCCATAATATGGGCATTTCACATCCGATTCGTTTTCCGGTTTTAATTGTTCTTCAAATAACTCTACATCAACAAATATTTCTGCATTCCCATCATTTTCGTTCATACCAACATTCAAATATCCATTGTACGGTTCTTTACAAGACGTTTTGTAGCAAACCCTCATTTCTTTCAAAAAATCACTCTGCTTTGTTTTGTCACTCCCAATGTCGGCCAATTTTTCTTTTAATGCATTATTTGATGATTTCATACTTTTTTCTTTGAATGTCAATTTCTTGTATTCTGGATGGTTTAAAAAGTCGTTTAACCATATAACCTTTTTAAGTGTAAATATTCCGGATTTTAGTTTAAAATAAACAAACTTTCTTGTGGAAAATGGATTATGTAGTAACGTAGTTAATCGATCATGTCCTTTGAAAAGATCATAAGAAGTAAAATGATTGTTTACAACTGGGAATCTGGTTGGTAATAAATATTTTAAAGTTAACATTATATTCGCATGAATAAATTGTGACTTTTTTTTATAATACTTTTCCTTTTCTTTATCATCTGTTGGTATTTCTCCTAATTTCTCTGTTGAATTACCAAATCGTTTAAAAAATTCCTTTTTTTCAAAAAATGTTTTCAATATGTCATTATAAGAAAGTCCACTCAACTCTGATTCGGCATATTGTATCTCATACGTAAATATAGGTAATTCATCTGGTTTTATTTTTACTTTTACGTCGTCATTGACCAATTTACCGAAATTAAACACTTCTCGTTCGTAGTCTTTTTCTGAAGGTATATTTGTTACTAATATCATTTTCAAATTCTTGGTTTTAAATCTTTCCATTTTTTTTTTTTCAATTGGGTCTTCTTCAATGTCTTCAATGTCTTCTATGTCTTCAATGTCATTGTTTTCAGTATTAGACATACTATTTTTTGATTTCTTATCTATAATATGTAAATATAAAATTCTACATATTATTGTTTATCTAAACGAAAAACTTTTGTAATCTTCCTCGTCTTCTTTTATCAAATCTTGCTCCTTTGCTTTTTTCAACAGAGATCTCGCCTTTTTAATATCGTCTTCACTAATTTTCTCTTGAGAACTTTCGTTTTCCAACATTGTTATGTGGTAATCTTTGAATGTTTCAGGCATCATAAAGAAACTACTCTCTTCATGAAATAAATATTCAGTAATTATGATAAATAAAATGGTAATAACTAATGACGTATAAATATCGCGAGTTCCCATCCAGGCAATAACGAAAATTAATATTTGTCTACTAAAGCTAAATTTAAAATAAGATTCTAGGGTTTTACTCAATTTAATATTCGCAAATTTGGATACAACATTTAAAGTTATTATCATCAATCCTGCAAATAATTTGCTATTGTTAACGGCTTGTATATTATCATTCAAGTAAATAGCTAAATTGGTAAGTATGTTATTTGACTTTTTATTTATGTTGTTTTCCTTATTTGCCTTACCCATTATAAAATGTAGTGATATTATTATTTTCTTCTTAATTTCTCTTCTGTTTTCATTTTCTTTTCAATCACTGAAAATTCGCATTTCTTTAAACATGGATTGCAAGCCCCCCTTCTAAATTTTATGTCAGGAAACACCTTTTCAGTGATTTGATAATTTACTTTAGACCCTTTATTCATAAGTTGTCCATTAACGCATGATTCTTTACGAAATTTATCCTTTTTTTTTTCGTTTTTAATCAATATATCTTTCTCCTCATCCAAATTACTATAATTCATTGTTTCTTCTTTTGATGAATAAATATAATCATCCAATGTTTTGTCTAGATGAGAATTGTTATGATTATGTTTTACATCTTCTAAATTACTGAAATGTTCAGAGTCATTTTCCATGTTTAGCATATTTTCTACAATGTCCATCTGATAATAAAATATAATTAGTGCACACACAAAAACGCCTACAATCTTGTCTAAACTGGCATAAAAAATAATTATCAAAACGGCTATTAATTTACCTAGATATGTATTGCTAAAATCGACTACATTTCTAAACCTTGATAATAATAGGAAAATAATTATGATTGGAATGAATTGTGCTATGGTTGTTAATGTATTTTTTGTTTGTACCATTAATATTTATATTACCATGTTATTATTTTTACAACAATTTTGGTTATTTATTGTAAAAATAATATCTATTGATTTTTTAAGTATCCTAATTATTTTTAAAATGTCATCTTTAGTTACATCTGCTTCAACATGGACGAATGATGATTCAGCTCCAAAGAAGAGACAATCTACTATGAATAAAACTATCAAAATTAGACCAGAAATACAGGGTGTAGGCGAAATATCATCATATGATAATGAACAAAATAATTTAAAAAAATTACAGCCTAGCTCGATAGAAGATCATAATAATTCGATGGAACAACGCAATAGTCGTGTGAATGAATTATTAAATAATATGACTTCAGCCAACGCTGAACCTGATAATAAAATGGGTAATTTTTCACCTTTAGCTCATCCCAATGTTAATGTGAAAAAAGATTTTGATGATAATAATGAAGTTAAGAAATATTCTTATGCTCTTCCCTCTTTTAATGAAAGTAAATCCACAGGAAATTATGGTATGAACACTGGATCTACTAATTTAAGTAATTATCAGACAAGTTATGAACCTCCTCAACAATTAGTTAATAAACCGTATTATGCTAATATGGGAATGGGCCCAGCAAATACATCTGCTAGTGGAAATGAAAATAAATTAATGGAAAAGATGAACTATTTAATACGTTTAATGGAAGAACAAGGTCACGAAAAAACTAACAATATTACAGAGGAATTTATTTTATATACATTCTTGGGTGTGTTTATCATTTTTGTAGTGGATTCTTTTTCTAAGGTAGGACGATACACTCGTTGATTTATACTGATGAATATTTACATGTATCATCTTGCAAAATAGTTTCATAATGATAATTTTGAGTATCTAGATAATTAGTAACCATTTGAGCATATTCATTATAGAATTCGTCAACATTTCTTGCGAGTACCCACAAAGAAATTTGAGAAGGAACTGTGATTATACTATATTGATACTGTTTGTTTTTGGTTTCGCCTAATTTTACAACCCAATAAGGACCATCAAATGGTGTTCCCTGTAAATATACAGTGAGTTTACCTGGTTCACTTAGATTTTTGTAATATGCGTATCCTGATATCTCTTCTAAATTTTCATTTTTGTCAAGTTGACAATTTAAGACACTAACACTTCCATTCGATAATACTCCATAATCAGCAGTTATACAACTACCATATCCTTGAAATAATTGATTTGTGGGAGCACCCAAGACTTGATACCACCGTCCAGTATATTTATCAATATCTAATTCTGGAACAGTTTCTGGTCTAAATCCAGAAACGGAAACAGTCGCAAACAAAAAATATAATGATTTCCAAAGATTCATTATATTTTTATAATAATCTAATTTTTATGTTGTTTGTAAAGTAGGTTTTCCAAAAAATTGAATTCTATTTCTTTACAGCTTTGCAAATTTCATCGGCAGATTGAATGAAAAAAAGTGTAATATTAATGTACTAATCAAATCAGAGCAGGACTCTTAAGCAATTTTTTCCATGTCCCAATTTGCTGTAAGGATTGTGATTCTAATTCAAGCGACTTTTTCAAAGAATATTCCGTTTTAAAAAGCCCATCTTCATTATGCTTCAATACACGATTCGCAAACAATAAATTGGCATCTTTAAATGACTCTTCTAAATTACCACTTTTTTTATTCATATTGTATATCATACAACGATCAAAGTCATATGCTGTTAATAAATCTGCTTCTCTTACTATATGATATGCAGTTTTATAAGGACCTAAATTCGGAAATCCATTTGCCTTCACATATGAATAAGACATTGTTGAAATAATTAATTTTACTACATTGATTTCGGTTGGATTCATCTTGTCGCTTAAAAAAGTATCTATTTCACTTATTCCTTCGTCTTGATCCATATATTTTTTATCACACATATCGTGAAGAGCTGCTGAAATATAAATAATCTTTTCGTGTTGCTTTACGATTGGATGCTTTATTGATTCTTCTTCGTAAATTTCACTAGCGAATCTTAACACATTCATACTGTGAGAGAGCCCATGTGATTCGTCGATATTATGTTTTTGAGTAGTTAATAATATAAAATGAAAAAGTTTGTTGAGTAAAGACATTGTGTTCGCTAAAATAATAATAAATTATATGTTTATATTATTTGCAAAAACAAAAAATTGAATCTTTTTATTTGTAACCTGCAATTGTAAACATAACTAGCAAAAATGCCAGCCACAGAATATCAAATCAACGAACTAGAGAAGTTCATTACTTCCACCGACCAAATGAATCCTCCAGCAATATCATGCCGTGATTTGGTTTACGGAAAAAAAGTTTTCGGATTAATGAAGCAAGAAGCTAGTGGTCCTGACTATCAGATTTTTGGTTCTGATGGTTGTGGGTTTCACACCTATTCTTTGTACAAATCTAAGGCGGACAAAATTTACATCATTAGTTTGACAATTAATTTGTCAGGTAAAGAAGCAAGTGTAAATTTTAATTATTACAAACATCTGGAAGACGATACCTGGTTCAATATTGATTAAAAAAATATGTTTATTAATTATAAGAAGAATTTTTTTATGTTAAAAGGCGGTGTTATTTTTAAAAATGAAGGAATTAACATGGATAAATTTGATTATATTTTAAAATTAATTGAAGAAAATACTGTGAAATTAAAATTAATTTCAGATTCCACAGCTTATGCTAACGTATACGAATTAGAATTCATTGAAAAAACTAATACTCCTTTTTTTGGTTTGAATGAAACAGGTACAGATTTTACTGTTCCTATTTATTCTTTGATATTGAAGGTAGTTTTTCTTGAAGAGGGAATTGTTTATAAAAAAGAATTTAACAAATTTAAGATGAATTTAGAAGAATTTGAAAAAGAAGTACATGCTCAGAACACAGTTTATGAAAAAACAATCAACAAGGGAAAACCAGTATGTCCATCTATTATTACCTCTAGTGTTTTAAATGAAGAAACTTCTATTAAATTTGTAGACAATTTTTATAACAAAGATTCTCCTGAAAAAATTAATACAACTAAACAATCAATTCATAATGGTACTAAAATTGGAATAATTGTTATGGAAAATGAGGTAGATTTTAAACCTGTAGATGATTTTTTAAGGATAGTTGATAAATCAGATAACAATGCTTTAATAGAGAGTACAGGATTGGAAATAATATCGGCATTAATGAGAACATTATTCGAAGCAGAAATTTTTCACGTTGACAATAATTACGGAAATATTTTAGTAAAGTATGAAAACAATGATTTGAAAGTGAGAATTATTGACTATGGAAAATGCTTTCCTGTTTTGGAAAAAAGAACTATCGCTGAATTAATTCAAATAAGTCAAAGTGAATTTAAAACTGATATTTTGAAAGAATACTCATTCTCGATTATCAAGGATCTTTTCTTGAAATACAATGTTGATTTATACTCTGATAGTTCAATTAAAAAAGTACAGGATTTATTGAAAGTATACGATTCATTGCCTGAATTAGAATCTATTAAAAATTATTTTGTAGATAATAAGTTTATTTCTTCTAAGTTGAACAAATCCAAGAAGAAATATAGGAAATACAAAAAATCAAAAAAAAGAAGATTTTCTGTCTTAAACAAATCGAAACGCAGATCAATACAAAAATAATTTTTTTTTATTATTATACTACTGATTCACAAAACAAAGCATCTACCAGGATTAATAGGTGATTGTGGAAAAATAAGATTAAATGTATAATATGCAGTTTTGTTTGTAAAAACAGGTGTATGTTTGTCTAACCAAAAATCTAAAAGTATTGTATTGTCACTTATTTGTTCAAACATAAGCATCTGATATTTTACTGTTTTTTTTTTTATCAAATCATGCAGTGAATGTAAAAATCCTTGATAAAATATTGACGCTGAATCACAGTTCATTATACTACCTACACATTGTAAAGTATCTCCTTCAATATCCTCATATTGCATTTTTGCATCCTTTATAAAATAAAATCCGTATACATGTTCTCCATTTCGTAAACAATAAGGATGCAGAAGTCCCTGTTTTATTAGTGCAATTAGATTTCCCATATCTGAAATCGCCATAATATCGAAGTGTTTTGAAGATTTTGCTAGATCTAAATGCGTTTGTACATACAAGAAATCCGTTAAAATAGAGATGTGTTCTAAATCTATATAAGTCGTATGAAAATGTGTGGGAAGTGGCGGAAACTTTATATTACGAAGATGAAAAACATAGGTTGGGTATTCTACAAGTGGTATTACTCCTTGAAATAAATCAATTTCTTTTTTAATGAGAGAACATATAACTGTAGGATTTTTTTCACGTTGATTAAATTCATGGGTTTGCAATAACTGTCGGTTTATCTTTTTATGATCAAGTTCTCTTTTTACACATATTATGTCTATGTAATATATCGGTAATTCTGAATATGTGTTGTCGGAAACATATTGCTTGAAATAAAATTTTACATGTCTAGAGAGAACATATCCTATAGGTTTTAAAGTAGATACAATATCATCATATTGGCTTGTAAAACCATTCGATGCATCTATTTTGGAGAACTCTAATTTCTTTTCATTGTAAATAGATATATAAGATGATTCATTTTGCCCTGTAAACGAAGCCTCTAAATCTTTCTCTAATGATGTTAGTAAAATTCGATCATTTTGAATATAATTTGCCTGTAAAAAATAACATATTTCTTTTCGTTGTTGAGGTGTTGTGTCCAAGAAAGATATAGTTTTTATTTGATTAAATTCACAAAATTTGGTTTTCATCGGTCTGTATTTATAGATAAAAAATGGATTTTGGTACAAAAAACGCCAATAATCATACGTGTGAAAAACTGGTTGGTTATTCCAAAAAGGGTATGATATTTTTATATAAGCATAAAAAATGATATAAATTAATGTAAGTCCCAATAAAATATATTCAATCATTGTTCTAATATATTTTGAGAAGAAGGGAACCTAGGTTCCCTTCCGAACCCTCCTAAAATAATGTTTTTACATGGTTCTCTCTAGTACATACAAATATTGGTTATCATCACCATTAAGTGCTTTCATTGCCGTTTTCGCATGTACAATAAATCCCGTGTGTTTGGCCATGTCTAAGATTTCATCGATTGATTCCATTTTTAGGTTCTGCTCATTTTGTCGAACACTTTTACTTAATTTATCTGTAAATACTTGAGTGAATAATACATTGGGATCATTTTTACCAGTTTTACCATTTTTGTCCAAAAATTCGTATTTTTCCTCATAATTGCAATCATCAAAATCCACACTTGTACTAGTTTTTCGTTCTACATTATCTGTTTCAGGAAGTAGTCCATCAAACAAAGTAGTAATCATTCCTTGATTTTTAATGTATTTTTTAACACTGAATTTCTTAGGGTTTACTAAATGTACTATTAAATAAGCATTTGGTTTCATCCAGTGATAACAGTTACTAAAAAATTGGGATTTGTTAGAAAATTCATAGATTGTAAAATTGAGGCATAAAACATGAGTAAATGTCCCATTTTCATAAGTCATGGGATCTAATACATTTCCTTTTATTGTACTTATATTGGGATACGCCGTTTCTGAATATTTAATCATTGCCTTGGATTTATCTATACCATATGCATCATATCCAGCATTTACAAGTTCATTTAATACACATCCTGTGCCAGATCCTACGTCTAAGAATACACTATTATTCTTTGATGGTTCGCTTATCTTTATAATTTGATAAAGTTCCTTCTGGCAGTTCTTATTACGATCATTCACACCATCGTACATTTCTACAAAAAAATCATCATAAATATCATCGTCTATTTTCAATACATAGGGTTGCTCTTGATGAAAACCTTCTTGTTCTCTTTGTTTCTTTTTTAATGGCGATTCCGTAACTTTATAGATATAAAACACTAATAATATGATTGCTAAAAATAAAAGAATTTGTAAATATATTAAATTTGGATTTCTAGAAGTTACTATATTGGATAGGTATTTGAACATATATATTAAGAATATATATATTTATTTTGTTAATTATTCTCCTCTTAGTTGTGTTCTTGTGTGATTAAAAAATCTATCTCTTCCTATATTTGATCCTTGCATGTTGGGATGTAAAGATTGATCGAAATGTTGTCTAGTAAAGAGGTCAGGATGTGGCTGAGGTTCATTTATACTACCATGAGGTACAACAATTTTATACAAATCGCTATTACTTGATGGCACATAAACTGATTGATCCGCATATCTTTGATAGGCAAAAGTTTGGTTTCTCAAAACGGTCTCCGTATCAACATTGTTCAAAAATCCTGATGGTGGTGCTCGATGTGTCCCTGGATTAAAATTGGCTCTTACATTGTAATCCAAATAAGGAATCACCGGTTCTTTTAATTCCTTTCTACGATTTACCATAGGAAATAATGCATATTTAGTAGGCACAGATCTAGGATCAAAATTAGGTTGCAATGGTGAATCTGGAAAATGACGGGTTTTCATTCTATCATTCAATTCATCTACTCTTTCATTTTGTCCATAATAAACACCTTGGGGAACTCCTAATATTGTAGTATCGTATGAAGAAATATCCATTTATTAATTATATATATAGTAATATCATAAAAAAAGTATAGTTATTATTTATATAATAATAAAATATAGTCAAAATGCTTTTAGGTGGAGGATTGAATTCTAATAAAGCATTTAAAAAAATTATAAGCATCGGATATGAATTTGAAACAAATGGAATTTCTAAACTTTCTTTACATCAAAATAAAAAAACACTCATCAATTCTGATTTGGCTTTGAGAACATTGCAGGATAAAATCGACAGAAAAAGTGCTAAAATTATAGATGATAATTATATTTCTGTAGGCATACCTATAGGTGTCGACTTGAAAAAATTACAGGATGAATCAGAAAACAAAACTAATGATGAAGAAATAGTACTAACAGAGGAAGAGCAGGAAGAACGTGAATATTGGGAAGAGTTTTACAGGAAGGAGAAACTGGCATCAAAATATTCTAAGATTGAGAATGATAATTACATGGATTATTTTTTTGAAAACCGTAAAACGGATAATAAAAAGGTAATAAAATTCCAGGTTACTAATGATCTTGGAAAAAGCGATTTTGAAACTATGATTAAAAACCTTTGTCAAAATCTAACCATACCAAAGAATGATATGTTCTTTTTTAAAACTAAATCCGGTAAAGTGTTGGATTTCAAATTTGCAGAAGATATCGCTAGTAATGAATATTGTGAATCTTTTTCCAATGTTGAATTCGTGGTTACTTATTTTAGCCCTAAAAAGGACAATCCAAATCTTATTGTGGAAACATTTGTAGATGCTTGTAGTCGTGTTGTTGATCATCTGGCTAATCTTCAAAAAACAACAGGAAAATTACTAATTTCTAATGATGGTAAAACAGATTTGACTACTATTGGAAATATAATGGATAAGAGATGTTTATATCATAAACCGAATACCAATTTGTTTTACATGGATATTTATGATGATGAAGATACCGTAAAACCACAGAATTTACGCGATATTTATTTTATTCCTCAGATGACTTTTAAATCAAAAGCCCATGATACATTAGAAATTATGAAACAAATTTTAGAGTATGATGAAGAATATAATGTATCACAAACACTCATTTTTAATATGGAAATTGAATATAATATTTTTGCCTATGTTGAAGAAATTGTCGACGATTTAATTAATAATTTTAATCAGCAATCTCCTAAAGCCATAGATATTGACACTGATATGGGTAAGACAATAAAATTATATATGTTTTTAATCTACTACAAATTATATCAATTTGTCGATAATCATATTCCTATATTATCTAAGAAAAGATATTTGAAAGATTACCTTACCTTCGCATCACGTCATTCTAATTATGTATTGTATTTCCGTGTTAAGGACATTTTAGAAGATCATTATGGCATTATCGATGTTGACATTGTTAAGAGTTTGTTTTATGATTCTGTTATTATGGAAAAAGTTTATGAAAAAGACGACGAAGAAGAAGAGGAAGATTTTGATGAAGATGGTAATTATAAATACGATTACGATGCTTTCGAAAAAGATTTGGGCGAAACAGATGCTAATTTTGGTAATCCACTTTTTTCAATGAGCTCCTATTTCGATCACTTTGAAATTAAGAAGAGTGATTGGTTTAAAGAAGCCAAACTAGATGTTTTTTCTACAGGGTTCGATTTAACCTCTGATGAGGTTTTGTTAGAGAATCGTTATTTTGCACCTGAAATTATTTTGTATTTACAAAACGCAGTTGATCCTAAGATTTCTAAATCTAGTGAGTCAACTAAAAACAAAATATTAACCCTTCATGAACTTGATAAAGTAGTTGCAAAATTATATGGCGATAACGTTAAAAACATGATGAACTTAGAACGAAATCCTACGAATAAAAAATTAACCTTAAAGTGTAAACCAGGTCACTTCCATGATTTAAATTTTGATTGTGTACCTACCAAGAAAACCAAAACTCTACGTAGAATGAGCAGAATGTCGAAAAACCGTAAGACATTACGATCATTAAATTCTGTCAAAGTTGTAAAACCGTAATGTAAAGTTATCTAGAATAAATAAACAATTTAATATAATTTATATAAAACTTTTGTTTTATATAAACTATTTATGACGGCTTCTATTACATTTTCAACATGCTGGTATGTTTTCAAAGCGAAATTTGATCCATCTGTTTATCAACAATGGTTCGATAATATGCTTTCGAACGTAAATAATTACAATTTAGTAGTTTATTGCGATTCGGACAGCTATAAACATCTGGAAAAATATAATGGAAATAAGCGTATCGTTTTTGTTTTTAAGCCATATACCAAGTTCTATAATTATAAATACTTGGTTAAGTGGATGCATAATCATGAAAAGAATGATTTGTTGAAGGATCGGACTGACTGGAAATTAAACATGCTTTGGTCTGAGAAAGTACATTTTGTACATGAAACCATGACCAAGAAATTTTTCGATACAGAATATTACGGTTGGTGTGATATTGGATATTTTCGTGGGCGATCTAATGACATGACTAAAGAATCACTGGTCAATTGGCCGAACCCTAAAAAGATTTATGGTCTAGATCCTGATAAAATCTATTATGCGTGTATTAATAATAATAAAGATTATGTCAAGATGTTGGCGTACATAATTAATGAAAAAAATAGTGATGGATTACCATCGATGCCAATACCTCCTCATCAACTTTCGATAGCTGGCGGTTTCTTTATAGCTCATAAAGATAAGGTCGAATGGTGGCGTGATACTTATGATCGTAAATTAGCCCTTTATTTTGAGAAAGACTATTTGGTTAAAGATGATCAGATTATAGTAGCTGATTGTGTTTTTTCTGATTTAGAGAATTTTGTTCTTTGTAAAGAGGATGATCCACCCTACGATAATTGGTTTATGTTTCAGAGATTACTGTTGTGATGAAACTATATAAAAATTTCACGGGTTAAATAGTAATGCAGCATCGTATTGTTCTTAGTTACGGTGACGATGAACATCTTCCTGTGCTTGTTTCATTAGGACATAATCTAAAAGAAAAAAATGTATTTCAATCAGAATCCATTATAAGTATTAAAAATGGAGAATATACAATTTTTCGTAGTAAATTGGAATTAGCTAATGGTATAGATCTTATTACTACATTTAATGATGGTGGTTTTGTGCGCGGATTTCTTTATAAAAACGGAAAGGAATATATCATTTCTGAGTATCGTGTTTACAAAAGTTTACAAATAGAGAATTTTGCTTATGATAATGTTGCAGCCGCAAGATTACCTAATGATTTTACGTTGGATAATTAATATTTTATTTTATATTTTATAAAAAAACTTAATAAAGATTTCTATCAATTATAATCAATAAACGAATATTTATTGTCATGATCAGTATTTTAATGCCTATTTATAATGGAATTGAGTACATTACTGAATCTGTTCAATCTATTTTAGATCAGTCATTTGATGAGTGGGAACTTATTATTGCTGTAAATGGACACCCGGAAGATTCATTTGCTTTTCAAATCGCCAAGGATTATGAAAACGTCGATAAGCGTATTCGAGTCTTTGATTTTTATAACGTTCAAGGAAAGGCCAATACTCTTAATGCTATGTTAATTTATTGCAAATACGATTACATTGCTATTTTGGACGTGGATGATATTTGGCTCCCTGACAAACTTTATTATCAGGCTAATTTGTTGAAGGAAAATCCTGGCAAATATGATGTGGTGGGAACTAAGTGTGTTTATTTCGAGAACCTGGAAGGTGTTATTCCTGACATTCCTGATGGCGACATAAGCGATTTTAACTTTAAGTTAGTAAATCCTGTTATTAATAGCAGTGCTGTTTTACGTAAGGAATTAGGCCATTGGAAGGAGGAATTTGCTGGAGTGGAAGATTATGAACTTTGGGTCAGATTGCGCCTTCAATATAAGAAGTTCTATAATTTCGAAGATGTTTTGGTCAAACACCGTATTCATGCCGAATCTGCTTTTAATACCAAAGACCACAGTGCTAAGATCTTGCAAATCCGATCGATGTAAACTGTTTCATTTTTATTTGTATATTATTAATTACTGTATTAATTTACTGCATAATTGATTTAAAAGTTTAGCGAATTATTATATAAATGGTGTTATATAATAATATGTGTGATTGTGCCGGTATTTGTTTATGTCTTATCGCTGGAGCAATGATTACTTTGTTTACACGAACAGAATGCTGTCATTACAAAGAATTGGAACAGAACTTGATTGAAAATGCTTAATCAATATAATATCCTGTTTTTGATTTTATAAATTCTCTTCCTGTCGTGAAATCTGGTTCTTTAATTTGCACATAGGGGAAATAATTTTCAATTAGTGATGTTCTATCTTTTGATGTGTAAGATCTCCATAATAAAGTAAATAGTTTATTATGTTGTTTCCAGATAATTTTTTCAGTTAATAAATCTTCTTTTCCAATTTTACTGAAAAGTGTTCTAGTTTTCCATATTCTACATGTTTCATCGTAATATTCATTTTCTTTAATAATTTGTAAATATTTTTGCTCTTTTATATCTATTGATAAATTAATTGGTATTTTTACTCCATAATATCCAGATATATGAAGTACAATGTCTTCTGGTAGATCCGAGATATTCATATAAATAATAATTGTTCTTATTGTTTATATCTTTGAAAAATTGAATAAAGTATGCTTTTTACATGATTCATAATAAATTTACAATATGTCATATGCTTTAAGATCAAAAGTAAGCAAATTTAGTTGGGATCACTATCATACTATAAATAGAGTTGGTGGGGATGAAGATTTTAAAGAATTAATCGAAAAATGTTTTCCTTCTGACCAATATAGTTTGGCTTGTAGAGAAGACGAAGAATTTGGCGATCATCATCATGTTATAAATAAAAAAACAAACAAGGTTTTGTGCTCTTTAGAATTAGGTTATCAAAATCCAAAACGTAATCGCAATGATACACTTTGCCAGTCGTGGTCTCTACTTATTTATTTTGATGATAAAATTGTAGATGATCAATATATTAATCAGATCACTATGATAAAACGTTGGAAATATCTATTAACTAATCCCCACTTTATTAAAGAATGTAAAAGTAAACGTTATTTTATTGGTGATTTGTATAGAGTTCTGCATAATTGGGAAAAATACGGATATCTTTACTTTATGGGTAAAGGCGTTTATTAATTAATCTTAAAAACATAAAGATATTTTTTTATAATGTAATAACCATGCCTGTCTACAGCTTTTGTTTATATGCATACACAATTAAAAATAAAAATACATTAGAACCAACAGGTTTTAAAGTTGGTATTACTACTTTACGAAAGAAAATAAAAGATGAGTATAAAGCTATTGAAGAAAGAATAAAAAGTGAATGTATACACAATATTAAAAGCAGACATAAGGAAGAATTTGTAGCAGGAGATATTTTTTTTTGCATTCGTTTAGATGCTAAGGATCCATTGTATGATAAAATTACGTTCAACCGACTTACAAGCAAAAATGAACGTGATGAAGAGTATTTTAAAAAACGCTGTAGATATTATGAAAAACAAGTTCATCTTTTTTTGAAAAAAAATGGATTTCACCGTACAGATATGTATAAATTAAATAGTGATGGATCTGAATCTAAGAAAACTGAGTTTTTTTATATGGTAAATTCAGTAGGTGATTGTGTAAAATATGCTATGGATGAAATATTGGGTTGTCATAATCTAAATATAGATACACATTTTGAACGGTGGTATCATTGTGTTGGTTGTGATGATTATGCTAAGGAAGATGATGGTCAAATATGTGATAAATGTAAAGAAGAAAACACTTGGTGTCATAGTAAATGTGCTGATTCTTACAAAGAAAGAAATCCTAATATTGTTTATGATTATGATTATGTTAAAGGAAAAAAAAAGGAAAATTCATATGTCACTTATGCTGTAATAAGAATTGTAAACCAAAAAGGTTCCCTTCAAAAAATTGATTAATTAAACCTATTAAACAATATAAATTATATATTATATTGCTTAGTTATCATGGTCAAAGTTTGTTCTCAAGATTATCCTACTGAAAATGAGGAGAAATATGCCGAATATTTTGGTAAATTCTCTTACCCACTTAGTCCCTTTCAAAAGCATGCCTTGGAAGCCATCGTGGAAGGACATCATGTTCTGGTGACTGCTCATACGGGTAGTGGTAAAACTCTTCCAGCAGAATTTGCTCTCCAGCATTTTGTTGGTAAGGGCAAAAAGGTTATTTATACTAGTCCTATTAAGGCACTTTCCAATCAGAAATATTATGAATTCACCAAGAAATATCCTGATATTAGTTTTGGCCTGCTTACTGGTGATATTAAGACCAATCCTGATGCAGATGTTCTTATTATGACTACTGAAATTCTCATGAATTATTTGTTTATTTGTAATAACGAAGTCACTGAAAAAACTCAAGTTGGTCTACAATTTAATATTGATATTCAAAATGATCTTGGTTGTGTTGTGTTTGATGAGGTACATTATATTAACGATAAGGAACGTGGTCAAGTTTGGGAAAAGACCATTTTGATGTTACCACCTCAGATTCAGATGGTTATGCTTTCGGCTACTATTGATAATCCAGAAGGTTTTGCAGAATGGTGTGAGAGGGGAAGTTGTGGGTTGGAGGGATCTAAGTGTGTCTATCTTGCATCGACCAATCACCGTGTCGTACCTCTTTCCCATTATGGATTCCTTACTACCACAGAGGCCATTTTCAAAGCCGTTCGTGATAAGGAAACCCAGAAAATGATTCGTGAAACTACGAATACACTTATTCCTCTCCAAGATCATAAGGGTAGTTTTCAAGAACTTGGATATCGTAATATTATAAAAATCAAAGATATGTTAGACGTAAATCGGGTCGATATGAAGCGTAAGCATGTTTTGAATCAGCTTGCCCTGTTTTTGAGAGATCGTGAAATGCTCCCTGCTATTGCTTTCGTATTCTCTAGAAAGCATGTTGAGCTTTGTGCTAAGGATATTACTATTCCACTTCTAGAGGATGATAGTAAGGTTGGATATAATGTTCGTAGAGAATGTGAGCAAATTGTACGTAAGCTTCCTAATTATCAAGAGTATTTAGAGTTACCTGAATATAATCAAGTTGTCGGATTATTAGAGAAAGGTATTGGTATTCATCATTCTGGTATGATTCCTATTTTACGTGAGATTGTAGAGCTTATGATTTCAAAGAAATACATTAAGATGCTCTTTGCTACAGAATCATTTGCAATTGGCCTAGATTGTCCTATTCGTACTGCCATCTTTACCAGTTTAACCAAGTTTGATGGAAACGGAGAGCGTTATTTGATGGCACATGAATATACCCAAATGGCTGGACGTGCTGGTAGACGTGGTATTGATACTGTGGGTTATGTGGTTCATTGTAATAATCTATTTCGACCACCATCACTCACTGATTATAAAGTTACCTTGGGTGGTGTTCCTCAAAAACTGGTATCTAAATTCCATATTTCATATGGTCTTATTTTGAATTTATTAAAGAATGGCCAAACTAGCGATTTTCATAAATTCTCTGAGAAGAGTATGATTCATGATCAAATTCATAAATCGATCGATGATGCGAGCGCGGGATTAAATGATATTAGTCAAAAAATATACAATAAGCGACAAACCATTGAGCATAGTAAAACCCCTATGGAAGTTTGTGAGAAATACATAGCCGCAGAAAATCGGTTTAAGATGACTGTTAATAAAAAGAAGAAGGAAGCTGAACGTGAAATGGATACAATTAAAAACGAATACAGAACATTGATGGAGGATGTGCAGAGAATTAGAGAACTTACAGAATTAGACAAGGATTACGCTAGACAATTAAATTCTATTGAATACATGGAACAATTCATAAAGGAACAAACCGATAAGGTCTTAAACATTATGGTAGATAATGGAATTATTGAGCAAGTAGATAGAGATTATCAGCTTAGTTACGCAGGCGTTTTGGCAGGTAATATTGCAGAGGTTCATCCTATTCCTCTTACGAAACTTATTATGGATAATGCCTATTTTGCCGAATTCTCTTCTAAGCAATTGGTCGGCTTATTCTCATGCTTTACTGATATTAAGATTCCTTCTGATCAGAGGTGTAGTGTTCCTAGAATCGACGACTATGATTTAAATAATTTGATCAATAATTTGGCTGGATTTTACAAAAAGTTGGAATATGCAGAATCTGATAATGATGTAAATACTGGCATTCGTTATGAGAATGCGCTTGTTTATGATATGATTGATTATTCGATGCAATGGTGTGAATGTACCACAGAAGAGGAATGCAAATATTTTATTCAGAATGTCATTTCTGAGAAAGAGATTTCGATTGGCGATTTTACTAAGGCTATGATGAAGATAGTTACTGTTACAAAGGAACTTATGAATATTTGTGAGATATCTGGTGCAATTGATCTTTTGTATAAATTGAATCAGATTGAGGGTATGGTTTTGAAGTACGTTTTGACATCACAGAGTTTGTATGTGTAATTCTTTATCTCCAATAAGAATGTTTATTTTTTTATAAAGTAAAACTTGTTATTCTGTTTTTTTAGGAGGGTTCAAAAGGGAACCTAGATATTATTCTCATTTTAAGGAGGGTTCAAAAGGGAACCTAGGTTCCCTTTCTATAATACAATCGTCTTACTGTAATAGGCCCATAATCCTAATCCTATTATACATTTGGATATACAATCTAAGATATTCATCGATATATTTTTCAAACTTTCACCTAGTAAATATACTGTTCCGTACAAGCTCCATACTATCAAGTAAATGTAGTACAAAATATAATTGGAAAAATTGTATTTGGGTGCCACAAAGCATTTGTGGATTAAATAAAACATAATCGTAAATGGTATGAAGCCAACTGAACTTGCCCAGAATCTACTTAATATTTGGGTTTCGCCCAAATATCCTATGTACAACATTAGGTAATTAAGTATTAAGATCCATCCAAACGTATAAAAATTTACCTTTATATTAATATTACTTCCCAAAACTACACATAAAGCTAATAACATTAAAGGTGTAGTAATCGTCCAATCAATGTAACGGGTTTTGCTAATGTCCGCCCAATCTACTGGTTTGTCATCTTTTCCGTATCCCTCTATTTGTGTGATAAAAATAGAGTAAAAATATCCTGCGATTACTGAGATAGCTGTTTCTAAATTGAGAATATGTCTTACAGAAGGAATATTTGTTCTCATTGCTTCAATAAAGGTAATAGTTGCAGTTGTTAAAAGTAAAATATATGTTATCATAAAAGATGCCTTCACATAATATTGAACTGGGTTGGATTTAATTTCTAGTTTGTCCTTAGTATTTGTAGGAGTAATTGTATTTGCTGCAGCATTTGCATTATCTGGTGGTCTAGGAATTAAAGGTACAGCCGTAATAACAGGTAATGGTGGTTCTTGTTTTGCTCCGGGACTATATGAAGCCATTATGTTTTATAAAATATACTGATACAAAAAATTGATTTTCTCTATAATATTTATTTTGCAGTAAATATTATGAAAGTATACATATATTACTAAAATGTTTGATGAGTCTGACACTGATTCTGATGAGTCATCTATCCTAGACAACGATTTCAATTTGTCTGACACTGATTCTGAGAATAGTGAGTTTGATAGTGACAGTGATGGCGAATTCGGTAATGATGAGGATGAGGATGGTGAATTTGATGGACGGTTTGCTGATATTTATCAAGCCGATTCATATCATGTTTATAGTGAAAAAACAGATGGTCATTATTATATTGGAACAGCCAAGAGGATTGTTCCTGGTCTTTTACTTATGGTAAATTCTGTCTCAGTTCAAACGTTTTATTGGTTTTCATTCGATCGAATTCGTGAATACCTATCGAAATACAGTGTTATACATATGCCAAATGCAAAAGTTCATATCATGAAACTTTGTATTTTAGAGGATGAAACATATTCAGTTGTTTTAAAAACCCATTGGTTACGATTAGTACAGAGACATTGGAAGAAAGTTTACAGGGAGCGAAAACAAAAAATATTGTCTAGATGTTCTTTGAAGAATCAAATTTATAGGCAGTTACATGGAAAGTATCCTGATGGATTAAATGCGATGCCTAGTATTTATGGTATGATGAACTGTTATAGTTGTAATTGTATCAGTTAAACGTCATCAAGTACAAGAATTGGTTTACGTCGACAGTTATGTCATCGCGTACACTTAATAAATCGGAATCCTTTTTTTCATCAAAATATTTATTAAGGTCAATTAGGAAATCGCGATATTTGTACATCTTTTGTTTGAAATCATCCGTATTCGAAAAATCGTAAACATCTATTTTCTTTTCGATCATTTTAATCCTACTTTCATCCTTTCCTAAGAGAACTTCGATAAATTTATCTATATTTTCATTCAAACTGGCGTATAATTCGTCAGTGGCCTTATGTTGTGCATAGGATCTGGTTTTCCAATGATATAATTTAACTGTGGTTAACAATTCAAAAAAAGTTTTTACAATTAATGATTTTTTGTCATTGGCTAATCCTTTATTGCTTTTAACATTTTTATTGTTTTTGTAATTTTTATCGGCGCGCTTCATACTCTTTCCAGAATATCCAACCTGTTTTCTTCTCATGATTGGATATTTTCTTGATTTTCTACTACGATTTTTTATTGATTTAGCCATTGAAATATATATTATAGAAATAAAATAAAGATTTTCGTGCTTACTATTTAAATGGGGTTAACTAATTTATTGTGTATTATAGTTATTTGTTTTACTAAAAATTGTAATACATTTGGTATTATTTTACCCAATATTGTTAGAAATGCTTTTACTAAGATGACTTCGCAGGAAAATCATCCTTTGTTGCAAAAAGTAATCGATTATCCTAAATTAAATTACAATGAACTATCGGAGCAACAGAAATATGATTTACAATGGTATGTAGTGGGAATAGATTCTGATTTTATTGAAAACGAACCAAAAAAAGTTACTGTATGGAATAAACATTATGTTGTTTGGAAAAACAGCAATCAAACCTATATAGCTTTAGATGATGCATGTTCTCATAAAGGTGCATCACTTTCTGGTGGTAGAGTTTGTAATAACAATATTGTATGTCCATATCACGGTTATGAATTTAATGATAATGGCACCCTTACGACTATACCTGGTATAAACTTTCAATCTTCACCAGTATATGATGTTTCCAAATATGAAATTCGTGAGAAAAATGGCTGGATTTATTTAAATACCTATTCAGATATTTTTACTAGAGCTAATAATAATATTAGTTTGGTCGACAACATATTTGTCGAAGAGGAGATTTCAAATGGTGATTCTGTAGTTTTTCTCAAAATGGATTTCAAATGTTATTCGCGTATTCTTAGTGAGAATTCACTCGATATTATGCATATTGGATTTGTTCATACGTTTGGAAATGCGAAGAATCCTGCTCCCATTGAAATTCAACCACCACATGAAGTTGGTCCTTTTCATTACAAAACATCTTATTTTTATGAATCTGGTGATGATTCTCTAGCCCGTCGTTATTTTGGCGCATCGAATCTTACTGTTGAAAACGAGTTTATTCTTCCACACACTACTGTGGCTCGTATTATATTTGGTAATTATGTTAACACTGTTGTTACTTTTGCTTTACCAGTTAATGAAGATAAGAGTATTTTATTCGTGAAAACATATCGCAATTTTTGGAAAAATGGTTTTGGTGATCGCATTACGCGTAATATGATGTACAATACGATGTTGCAGGATAAAGCAATTGTGGAAAATATAGATAAGAGATTTATTGATGGAAGATTTAATATGCGATTTGATAAATTGCAGAATACCTATAAATCTTTTTATAAACGTTTTGTACATGATAATGTAGATGTGTAATCAGTGTTTCTATTTTAATAATTTATGGAATAAATTTAGTAAAAATCTGCTATTAAGTATATAATATAATGAAGAAAATCGACGATAAAACTTTTAACTCCTTTTTAGGTATCATGTTTTTTTATATCCTACTTTCTTACGTAATATTCCCTGTTATTTTCTTCTATTTTGTCGATAGGACATTGTTAAGTGCTGGTAATGGACTTGTAGTTGGTAGTATATTGTCTATTATTTTATGGTACACCTATGGTTGTAAGATGGTGTAGATCTTTTTTTTATGTAGGCGCAATATATAAAATGATTTTTAAGGATATTTCTAATTTTTCAAATACCGCGGATTATTTGCCTATTTTGAACGGTGCTATTATAACAGATTTAGTTGTTATTCTTCGTCTAATTTTGGGGCAAATCCGAAAAGGTACTCTTACAGAATGGTACAAAAAATATAGAATGGGTGGAGTTATGGCAGATGTTCTCAGTATTGTTATTGGTGTTATTATAACTCGATACATTTATTCATACGTGTTTGCGAAATTCTCTATATTTACATTTGCAGGATTGGCGGTTGTTGTTCAGGTAATTCATGATTTGCTTTTTGCCGTGTTTTTCAATTCTATTCCACGTGGACAAAGTGAAATCTTAGATACCTTTAAAGATTATGCAAAAGAATTTGGATATGTGATTTTATTGGCTGATGCTGGTATGATGATTTTGACCATTTTTATTGCTTCAATTTTATCAGGTTTGTCTCTTAATACAAATATAATTACTTTGATTATTTCACTCTATATTGTACCTTATTTCTTGTATTCGATTTGATTTTTTATTTGTCTATGTGTTTGATAGACAAATAACAATGTTTACTCAACTGTAGTAATATTTATTTTATTTTTTAAAGCTCTCTTACAACATGATTCTACCAATAGTCCATTAGCATAGATACCATAGTTAGCGGAATCATCATCATGTTCTAATGCTATATGATATATGTTAAATGAACCTGGTATCTCATATGGAACAGCATTTTCATCTACGACGGCTAATAATCTGTGTTTGTCATCGGTTTTATGAAATATTTTCCAATATTTTGATGTTTTCTCTTTTTGTTCTTCAGTGAGTTCGTCCACCAAAATAGAATGTCCACCTGTCAAAACTAAATCCTCAGGGAAATCATTATTACTATACTTGTATAATCTATCTTTTATACGTTTATCATCTTCTGGGTTCTTTATTACACCACTTCCAATCATAGAGATTTTTTGGTATCCATGAAGATATGTTTTTACTAACGTTCCTACTTCTAGATCTTGAATTTCAATATATGTTTCAACGTTCCCTATTAAACATAATATTTTTGTACCTTCTTTAAAGCATGGTACAAAATATACGGCGTGTGTTGGTGGATTAGTATCAATTTGAGTACCAAACGGAACACTTACAACTCCACTATTTATGCTTTTAACCTCAACATTACTTAGGTTATAACTGTTTGCTAACCACCCAACTTGACAATAATCTACTTGTCCAATTAAATCTGGAAAAGTTGCTATATTACTGTAAGTTTCATTGATTAAAGTAGGAACAATGGCTAATGGTTCTGCTGATAAAAAATATTGATTTCCATCATTGACTGATCCACTAACTACATTAATTTGTACATTATATTGATCATTGTTAATGTATGTAAATGCACCAATAGCACCATTTATAACATCTGGATTTGCACCATATCCTTGAACATAATAACCTGCTGTATCAACTATATTTGGATTAACTGTATTCATTACCTGTGAATAGTGTGTAGTAAGATCATTTATTATTTGATCACTAGTAAAATTTATGCTGATTTGGTGATTTCCATTTGTAAGAGATGCTGTAGCTAATGGATATTTAGTAAAGGAATAAGATACGTTGTCTTCAGAATTAAAATTTTTTCCATCTGCAAGAGTTATAGAATAACTATTACTGGTAACAGGATCACCTTGAATTGAAACAGTAGATATGCGCATGTTTTTACCTATTGTTGATCCATGTACCCACCAATCGATTGATGGAGTAACAGTATAACCTGTAATTTGATAAGATGTAAAATCAAAAATGGCTGTTGTACCAGAAACAGCTCCATTACCTGCAATATTTTCATCAATTGTGAAAGATACATCGTTAATTTGTAAAAAGAAAGCCATTGTTTATATAAAACGCACAGATAAAAAATTGATCTAAATGAATAGAATAAATTTACAGAAACACAAATAATACAATGGATCAACTCGTTTTTACGCGTTATCTATATCCACGTATTAATGTCCGGGAATCTTTACTGTTAGCTCTTCTAGATCGTAATACAAATGAAGCCCTCTTCTGGGCTTATGAATATTATTTCAGTGGGTTTAAAGAAGGTGCTTGGGCATACCTAGAATCTATTTATGAAAATTTTTATAAAAAGGAAAACCCTGAACTGGAATCTAAACTATTTGCTCTAGAGCGAAATGATCTACTTATTGGCTCTATTGTTTCTACACTTAGTACACGTAATTACCAAGTAAACAGTTTTGTTAAAACATACTATTCGAAAAAGATTCGTCCAATTATTTACGCAAATTCTAAATTTAAATTTATTGTTTCTTTTAAGGAATCTGAACTGGACGCATACCGTACAGTTTTACCAGATAAAGATAAGCCACGACTATATTTGCCTTCTGTTTGTAAATATAATATCCGAAATAATTGTAGAGATTTGTTTAGTACGCCTTATTCTGATATTAAAACTGAACTCTTTTATCAATGGATCTTTTATGCTAGTCGAAGCTCTATTTGGCTAGAACGTATTGAAGATCTTGGCGGTAAAGTAAACGAAGAGAAAGAACAAGTCGATTTTCCAAATGAGGAACTTATGGAAGCGTTTTATGATATTTGGGGCATAGAACCTGATGAACAACCTAAAGAGATTATTGAACGATGCATTGGTAACTCTACTGCAGTACAGTTATCAATCGATGATTTTTGTGAGAAATATGGTGGGATTATAAAAATTCTGAAAAACACAATTAAACTAAACGGTAAGTAATGTATGTCGTTAATGCCATTAATGTACCACCCCATAAAGTATCAATAATAGCTATTTTAGCAGTCCAATTTTTTAATGTGGCATAATTTGTACTTTCGTATACTGCATAAATTACTAAACCAAAATAAAATGCTTCCATGATTGAACGACTCTTACCAATAATAAAATAGTTTAATCCAAAGATTAAGAAAAAATAACATACAAATACACCTGCCCATCTTATTGTCATTGCAACACGTTGAATATTAATAATCTGATCTGTGAAATCCTTTTTAATCATAGAAATATAGACACCATCGAGAACCAACATGGTTAGTCCTGAAACCAATATTTGTCGAATCAGTTTTGTCATTCTATATATTTATAATACTATTATAAAATTATGACCAATGCATGATAAAAAATGTACTAGTGATTGATACGCATTACCAAACTCTTCGTCTTCACAAAAACAAAAACAATTATTCATATACCCATAATAATACAAACATATTGTCAATAAAAAACATACAATTATTACAAATGAAAGTACATATTGAATTAATGTGGTAATAGTAAACATTTTATTGTAAAAAACGTATGCCCCATATAACACGACTAACAAAATACTTACTTTATCTATCATTATGGTGTAAACATTGGTTGTCGAATGGACAATAATGGACGTTACAAATAATAGAAAAAAAAACAGTGAGTATGTAAAATATTTATATTGATAAGCAACAAATGTATTCGTTAAAAAAAGAAAACTAGAAAAGAAACATGAATTGTATTCCTTTTCATTTATTTCTTTAGATTGTAAATCTTGCATATGTAATATTTAAATAAAAAATTGATACAAAATGGTACAATACTAAATACAATATTACAATGCCTAATTCACAAATAGCGGAAATCTTGGATCGTTTTATGGATGATCCTAAAACCACCAAGCTAAGAAACGTGAATAATTTGGTGCATGTTGCTGTTTTGGTGAACAGGGGGAAAGTCATTGCGGAAGCAACGAATAGAATAGGATATCGTAGTATACGAAATAAAACTTATTATAATACATATATTAGAGAACCTAGGAATATACATGCTGAGGAAAACGTAGTAAGGGTTCTGGGAGATAAAAGTAAATTGAAAGATTCTGATATGTATGTTATGAGGTTTGGTCGCGGAGAAAAACAGGATTGTTTTATAAATTCCAAACCCTGCGCTAAGTGCGAGAGCTTTTTAAATAAATGTATAGAGAAATATGGCTTACGAAATGTTTATTATACCTCGGATTGAATAGTTTTTATAAAATTATTTAATAATCGATAGAAAGTAAAACAAAGAAATCGGAGGCGAATTTTTTTTTGGACATTTATTTTTGTCCAATTTTACTTTTATGAAAAAGAAATTTACTTAATAATCTCATTTTACTCTGCCGTGCAGTAAAAACAGTATTTTCCGTTTTATTTTGGCTGCATAAGAATTTAAATACTTTTACTACAGAATAGTTACAAAGTGGGATAATTAAACATGTTTAGAAATCCCGTTACATTATCCCGAAATTAATATAAAAGGTAAATGTATATTTTTATCATGGATAAAAAATTTCACTGTGCATTATGCAATTACTTTACGAATAGCAACAAAGATTATAGTAAACATACAACGACCAAAAAACATATGAACGCTGTTACAAATCCCGATTCAATATTACAAATCCCGAGTGTAGAATTTTTTAACTGCAGTTTGTGTAACAAACAATTTAAAAACAGAGTAACTTTGTGGAGACATAAAAAAGGTTGCGATGTTCGACCTGAAAATCAAAATATTGTGAACACTATTATCAATGTTGAGCCTAGTAGTGATTTAAAGATTACATTCGATTTGGTAACAAAATTAATAAAGGAAAACAAAGAATTAAAAGATGTTTTGATAGAACAATCAAAAGCCATTATAGAGATATCGAAAAAACCAAACACAACACTTATACAAAATAATACAATGAATAATACAACTAATAATAATTTTAATCTGAATGTGTTTTTGAATGAACAATGCAAGGATGCGATAAGCATAACGGATTTTGTAAATTCACTTAACTTAAATGTATCAGATTTGGAAGAAACAGGAAAATTGGGATATGTTCTCGGAATATCAAGAATATTTATAAATAAATTAAAGGAATTAGATGTTTATGAAAGACCATTACATTGTACTGATTTTAAAAGAGAGACAGTTTATATTAAAAATCAGGATTCATGGGAAAAGGATAATCAAGAGAAAACAAAGCTGAAAAATATAGTGAACAAAATAGCTCGTAAAAATTTACAGCAATTACCTGCTTGGCAAGCTGAAAATCCTGATTACAAAACTTTGAACACACCAGAAAATAATGAATACATGAAAATATCGCTGAATTCATTAGGTGGGTATAGTTTGGAAGAAGAGAACAAACAATTTGATAAAATAATGCGCAATGTTTTGAAAGAAGTGATCGTAGATAAAAATGCAATAACTGAATAAATATAAATATTATTGTTATATATTTATCATAACAATAATGAAAATTTTTTATTTTTGTGATGAAAGTTTTATGGATATGAAATACGAATTTGAATTATCATTCAAAGACCCATTTGAAAAAAACTTTTTTTATTTAGAAAACATAAATTTGGATAGAAGTAAACCAGGAAGCGGAATTGACATATGGAAATTTAAAACAGAAATGATAATTAATTCTATAAAACAAAATCTAGGTGAAATAATCCTTGTTTCTGATATAGATATTGTTTTTTATAAACCTGTTATAGATTGTGTAAAAGAATCTATGGAAAATCAGGAAATTTGTTTTCAAAAGGAGTTTAAATATTATGGATTAAATTTAGGATTTATTTCGATTTTATGCAATGAAAATACATTAGAATTTTGGGAAAAAATTAACGAGGTTGTTTCCACCACAAATAGATGGGATCAAGAAATAGTAAATGATTTTATATTTAATGATAAACATAAAATAAAATGGAATTTATTTCCAAGCTCAATTTGGAATTGGTCACAAGATGAATTAAATAAAGACATCAAATTACATCACGCAAATTGTGCATCTAGTAAAGATGAAAAATTCGAACAAATGAAATATGTTTACAATTATATTAATAATTAATCTACGAAATAATATCTTGTAACTGTTTCACAGTAGGCGCTTCCTTTTTATCTAATGTATTCTGCAATGTGTTTTCTTTGGATTCATCCAGAACTTCTTCCTTTTTAGTTTCAGTGGTTTCCTGAATCTCCAATACTTTTGTCATACGTTTCTTAATATTGGTTTGTTGGATATAATATTTCATTAATTCTGGTGAATTGGATACGCAATTCATCACGGAACTATAAGTAAACCCACATACTAGTGAATCTGTATCAGATGTGTATTTGATACTATACCACCAATATGGTGGAATGAAAAGCATATGACCTTCGACAACTTCGAACTCCAAAAACTTGATCTTATCCATTTCATGCATGTATTTCTTTTGCGGTTTCCAAACGTTTATGGGAGATCGGAATTCGAAGTTCTCGAAATCGCGATTTTGATAAAGATATTTGGTACTTTTCCAAGGCGACATTTTAACCCTGATTTTTCCAGTGTTTACACAAATAAAATGGCGATTGTATAGATGATATCTCAATGGGGTTACCGTATCTTTGGATGCAGTACAAATATCGTATTTCGATACTGCAGTCATATTTGATTTAATATCCATATCACATGCCCGTAGAGTTTTTAATAATCCGGTGTCTTCCAAAAAGTCTTGGTTGTTTTCTGTGAAGTATTTGGACTTGGGATCTGTTCTCATCAAATTAGTGCCAGTTTGAAAAGGTAAAACAATGTAGTCAACAGCTTCGTCAGATTCCCAATAATCATTGATATCTTTTACTTTGATGTCAGAGTTTCCGTATTTCGGTTCAGAAATAGTATCGTAATTTAGTTTTTCGAAAAATTCAGGGTTTACTGACCTGTAATCAAAGAGAACAGGTTGTTTGACTTCACAGACTTCTTGAAGATGTTCATTGTTAGAATAATCCATTTCATATATTTCTAAATCTTCACTACGTTTGTATTGATGGACAATATGAATGTAAAAAAAGAGTATAATTAGGAATATGAGAATATTTAGGTAAAAGATCATTTGTATATATTATATTTTTTACTTTTTAGATTTTTAGCAAACGAGTGATATTATTTTGTAGATTTATTATATATAAATTATGGAAAACAAAATTGTTGGTGGAGTATATCCTGAAGCATGGAAAGATTTGGAAAGTAGCGCAATTCTTAGTTTAATTGGAGCTTATGATACTGGCACACCATTTCCAACTGATAAGACAGATAGCAAGGGTAATCAAATAACTGTTCCTATTCTAAATGCTCAAAAAGTTTATAACATGGCAACTGGTTGGGTATCGATGCCCGGTGTACCATTCAGTGAGAGCAAAGTAAAAGAGGTTTTAATTGCTGGTTTTAAAGAATATAGCTTACAAGAAGGGGTTTGGAAAGATCAATCAAAAAAAGCAGAATTATCCGCTTTATTAGGAATACAAAGCCCTGTTCCTGTTTCATCCCCAGAGGTTGATAACGTTGGAGAAACATGGCATGACACTGGTTCAGAACCAGCAGTAGTAATCCAGGCACCAGAAGTAGTTGTTGAGTCTACTCCTACGGCTTCAGCTTCAGCTTCTGCTCCGGCCGGCAGTTCATCTGGCTTATTCGGTATGTTAACCGGTACACCTGCTTCATCTGCTTCTACTCCTTCTTCTACCTCTACTTCTTCTTCAGGAACTAAAGAGGCTGTAACTATGAGTATTAAATTAGTTATTGATGAAACCAATGAATATGGTGATGTGTTAAAAATGTTGGAACCAGTGATAAATACTAAAGATTCAGTTTCAGAATCTGTGTTGGAGGTCAAGCCTGTAATAAATAAATCTACCATGGTACCTGTTATCAATAGCGAAATACAAAAATATTTAAGTAACAATAAAACTGCTGAAGTAGCAAGATTCACTAGCGCTTTAAATAAAATTACCCTTGATCCGACCAAAGTAGACAAACTTTCTCAATATGTAAAAGGAGAATTCCCTACTGCTGCTCAATTAAATCAAGAGATAGAAAGTCTTAAAGGAACACCACTTTTCAATAGTAAATACGAAGTGTTGCAAACTGAAGCAAAATTATCCATAAAAAACAATCACCCAGATAATTGGTGGTATACATTATCGGAAAATGCGGCTAGGAATGGAGCTTTGTATCGTGAATTAAGATCAGAAAAATCAAAAACAAATATTGCTTTAAAACAAGCATCAGAGGGCGCTAAGGTATTTGCCGCTAAAGCATCATTAGTTGCATCAGCAGCAAAGGAAAATTTGAAACAACAGTATCAGCAAATTAAAGATATTAATTCAGCTGATAATTTAAAAATTAAAGTAGATACTGCTATTACCGAATTCTTAAACAGTACTGGATCCACAATGCCAGAACCCTTCAAAATTGAATTAGTAAAAATACAATCTAGTATTAAATCAGGCTCAGATTACTCAATTGGAGGAAAACTTTTATTATCTGTTTCTGAAATTAATCAAGGTGGACCATTGAACAAATTGAGAAAATTATCTACTAACTTAAAAGTAATCAAATTAAATAACAAGAATTTACCAATGTGGAAATATGGAGGTATTTATGCTTGGAATTCACCCTACGATTTTATGAAAGATTTATTAAATGCTGACAGAAATGCATTGAACAAATTTGGTGGAAAACGTACCCGTAAATACAGAAAAGCCAGAACTCAGAAAGCTGGACGCAGAAATAAAAAAACAAGAAGACATTAAAAGAACAAATATTTAAAGGAAGGGTTGAAAAGGAAACATAGTTCCCTAATTTTTTTCAATCTTCATTAATCTTAGGTGCCAAATAAAATGTCATCTTTGCGTCTTCTGAACCCAAAAAGTAAACAACTTTCATAGGAAAGTTCTTTGTTAACTTAATCTCCATATCTTTCGCTACTTTATGATACGCGCAAATATTTGTCATCATTGCCAAACTAAAAGAGATATTCATAACCTCACCTTCATTGATCGCATAAGAATCCAAATCTGAAATGTCAATATTAACAGACATCTTACCCAATCCTTCACTCAGCGAATTCATCACAATTTTATCCTCACTACAAACAATATCGACAGTATCACCAAACATACGAAGCTGATTAACCATATTTGCAAATTTGATAGAAGGGATTGAAAATTCAGCATCGCATTCACTGGTTGGAATATCCATCAACTCATACTCTAGATCCAAAAGCGGAATCTCAAAATGCTTATCGAATAATGTCTTATCATCTGACGTAAAACTAATAGTCAATTTGTCAGAATAGTCTGGATCGAACTCTAGAACAATACGTTGGTTTTTCTCGCGGGTGTTTAGAACACGGAAAAGCATGGTAGAATTTATACCAATCGGAATAGCAGAGGTATTGGTATGCTCATAATTATCGAACCAAGTGTTTGGCAAATTGTATTCAACAACTGAAACGTGGGCAGAATCCATAGTCTGTAGGTACATATGATCTTTCTCAAACATTATATTCACTTGTTCCGTAAAGGCCTTCATATGCTGGAACATAGAAGTAAAGGTATCCGCCTTGACAGGATTACTGATAACGACGTTCATGATAATAAGTAATTTTAGATTCTACTTATTATATTGTTTTTATTCAATTTTTTATTTGAGAAATAAATTCCGGACTAACTGATTTGTCATAAATAGATATTTTTGATTTTACGGTTGGATCAATAAGCGGCATAAGAAATTTGGCAATTCCTTGAAAAGTAGAGGTAGTATTATAAATACACATTTTACCAATGTTTTTTGAATAACCACTATTTGTAATCATACATTTATTAATAAAAAGTGTAATAATAGTTTTGTATCTTTCTGCAGCAGAAAGAGTAAATGAATTCAAATCAATGTGGGCTTCAAAGTTACCATTTTCAGTAATACATTTATTAAATACAGCCAAAATATATTCGACAACTGTATCATAATTATCTGGAGTAGCGTAAAGCTTGAACACATTGTAATCTAAGAAAATACGATTTGTGTTAGGAATATGATAAATAGTGTTTGGTATTAATGTTTCTATTCCAACATTCTGCAAAACAGTATTGGCGCATTCATTTTTTTGTCTTGTTTTAAAAAAAGTATTTTTTTTATTGTCTGCGTAATATTGATTCGTAAGAGTGTTCATTTTTTTCATAAATTCATTTTCCATAATATAGAATAATTTACTTTATCATTCTATATTTTTTAAATTATTTTATTTTAATACATGGTATTTCTTTAGGTAAATTACTTTATTCAACTGTAGAAATTTGAATGTTCTCAATGGTATTAGTATCAACCACTTCTTGATTAGGAGTAGTTGAACTTAAATCAAACAACTCTGTAGAATTTTCTCCTAAATCAGATAGTACACGAATTCTCTCCTCTAAAAGGGTTCTGTTCACATCCATAGTGTATGATTGTAATTTGAGAACAATTTCCTTTAAGTTACCGATTTCCTCGGCCATCATATCAAAGCGGTTGCTAAATTCGTCAAGTACCTCTTGTACAGAATTGATTGATTCAGGGATCGTGGGAAGCTGAGCAACACTATCCAAATCCTCACTCTTTAACTTTTTGGGAGTCTGGTTCTTGGTTTCCTTGACAAAAGTTTCAAGATCGACTAAACGGTGGTCAATAACAGCAATTACTTGTTGGAGGGTGAAACCACTATTCGGTGTATTAGATTGACTTGGGTTTTGCTGAAGGGTATTTTGTTGAGGAACAGGAGGAGGTGGATTTCCACCGTATGCGCGGCGATTTTTGGCTGAAGCGTTCGCTTTACTCATTTTTCGAATATAGTATTAGTAGTGATATCTCTAAATAATTATAAACGTAAAACTAAAATCTTAAAAATTTGATATAGAAATAATTCAATAATACTAAATACAAAGCTAGTAATAATTATGAAAGTTAGTTTGATTAGTTACTCTAAACCGCCATCAGAAGATAAAAGTTTGCAGGATTTAGTGGCATACTGTGCCCGTGTTTCAAATCCTTCCAACCAAAACAACACTGAAACAAATGAGAAACTCATCCGATACCTCACTAAAAATAATCATTGGTCGCCATTGGAAATGGTGAATATTTGTTTAGAAATAGAAACTACACGGGATATTGCAAGACAAATCCTGAGACATCGATCTTTTTCATTCCAAGAATTTTCACAGAGATATGCAGTAGCCGATTTGGGATTTGAGTTTAAAGAGGCACGACTACAAGACGCAAAAAACCGTCAAAATAGTAATGAGACAGATGATTATAAATTAAAGGACACATGGGAAACTATTCAAGAACGAGTAAGTGAAACGGCAGAAACGGCATATAAATGGGCAATCGAAAACGGGATTGCTAAGGAGCAGGCTAGGGCAGTATTACCAGAAGGAATGACAGTTTCAAGAATGTATATGAATGGAACGCTTAGATCATGGGTGCATTACATACAATTGAGATCAGGTAATGGAACACAGAAGGAACACCGGGAGGTTGCAATAAAATGTGCAGAAGTTATTGACTCAATATTTCCAATGATTCGCGAATTTGTAACTATTTAGAATAGCAGGGAACCTACGGTTCCCCTGCGACCCCTCCCTTTTTCTTGTTAAAAATAATATTTAATGCCTACAGCATATCAGCATTTAAATTTTGTATTTTATTATTGATTTTAAAGAATGAACATACAGCAAACTATCGTTTTGTAACTATTTAGAATGTTTTTATTTTCTATGGGTTCTCTATACTATTAAATAAATTATGGAAATTTTGAATGAAGTAAAAGAATTAAATAAAAAATCATTTTTAAGCCATGTTTTTTCTACGACAGAAGAAGGAAAAGCAGAGGTGTTAAATGTAGTGCAATATTCTATTATGGGCGTAATTCCTATTGTTATGTTAAATAAATTGATTCAACGATTTATACCCGAGGCCGATCCTGATAAATCTTCTTTGGAACTTTTAGCGGAAATTTTTATTCAGTTAGTGGTTATGTTTTGTGGTATTATTGTAGTTCACAGATTGATAACGTATTTCCCTTCTTATAGTGGATTTAAATATGAGAATTTGACGTTAACAAATGTGATTTTGGCATTTTTAATTTTGGTGTTGAGCATTCAAACCAAATTAGGTATAAAGGTAAATGTATTGGTAGATCGTGTCTATGATTTATGGAATGGCTCAAATTCTGGTGAGAAAAAGGAGAATGTAAAGAATGGCTTGAGAGTTAGCCAACCTTTATCCAGACACAGTCCTAGTCAAGCAGATTATTTAGATAATTCTGCAACTCAATCAGGTGCATTCCCTCCAGCTCCAGTAGCGACAACGAGACAAACAGGAATGGCGGATGTGTATGATCACATGATGCCCAAGCGTGCGGCAAGTCAAGGAAATGAATTTGGATTATTGAGTGGACCTATGGCTGCCAATAGTGTTTTAGGTGGGTCATTTGGCTCAATGTTTTAATATAGATAAATATAACATTAATTAGACGTTATATTTATATTTTTAATATAAAATCGTTATATCCTTCAGGTATTGAATTAATTTTGTAACCGATTTGTTCTAATTTTTTGAATATATTAGATTCCTGTAATTCTTTAATTTTGTATGTTTCAAGAAGAATAGTTGGTTTACATTGAGATATTAAATTATAGCCTCCTTCTAAAGTTTCTATTTCCATGCCTTCAACATCAATCTTTATTAAACTTACATTATCAAAACAAAATAGGTCTAGTGGAACTATTTTTATATTTGTAGTGTTGTTATTGGGTGCCGATATACGATTAATGATGGATGTTGCGCCAAAATTTAATCCAGAATTTAAATCAATAGTTTTAATGCTTACAATTTGTTCCTCTTTGCCTATTCCACATGAATAAACATTAACACGATTTTCTAGGTTGTTATCAATTACATTTTTTAATAATATATTGTTATATATAGGTTCAATAGAGTGTATCTTGTAACTATCTGTTAATACTTCATTCATTAATAATGTGGTAGTTCCAATATTAGCTCCTATATCTATCATATTTGTATTAACCAAATAATTATCTTTTAAATATTTTAACATCCATAGTTCCCAATAATAACCTTTTTTAATATGCTCGGAAATACATATATCAGTTTTAATGTAGTTAATGTGTTTGCCTCTTAAAAAGTTTTTATCTAATACATTGAAATTAAAATCTCTGTCAAACGTTTTTTTACTCACTATTTTTTGATCCATTAACTAATAAATAATAATCTATATTATACTTTTATATATTTTGATAAGAAATACTGAATATGAGTCATTATAAATTCTTCGTTGTTGTATGCAGTTTTATAAAATTCTATTAATTTTTCTTTGTAATCTTGGTCTAAAATAAAAAAACTTAATCTATGTAATGCAAAAATAAAGATTTTGTTTTTTTTTAATACATCCACTTTGTAATCCCATGTGTTGTAATATTCTTTACTATTTCCAATCGTAATCACTGGATGCATTCTATCGTATTCATAATCATAAAAATCATCTTTTTTAGAGTATATTAAAAATGCGTAATAAAAAAAAAACTCTGTGAATATGCTTTTTGATATAAAAAAGGTATCAAATGGCATATTTTCTTTATCCTCAACAAATTTTATCAATGATGAACATTCATTTGTTATAAATAAAAAAGGAGTTGTAGTTTGTACTCTGAATTTATTGTTAATATGATTAAATCTGCTTTTAACATTAAAATATTCTAAACAATTGTTGTAGTATTCTAGCAGTTTATCTGGGTTAGGATTAAAATATAAATAGGGCTTACCGTTGCGGAAAAAATAATCTATTTTAATGTTTTCTAAAAAATGATTTTTTGCATCTATTACAACATAGTATTTGCTTTTAATTATTTTTGATACTACAATTTTCACTATTTGTTGAGTGAACCAGTTAGATTTTTTAAAATCTAATCCTATATCATCTAAAAAAACAAGATTAATTTTATTTCTTGCTTCAGTTGGGTAATAGTTAATTATATCTTCTTCAAATAACTTTTTGAACGTTAGTTTATTTTCAACATCGTCATTAAACAAAACATATATTTTGTTAATAATATCTAAGTCAACGTATTTAAAAGAATAGGCATGTATTTTTAATAGGTCTTTCTCCACATCATTATTAAACAAAATAGTTACAAAATCCAGATTCATATATTTATATTTGAATTAAATCTGATAACTTTATCCCTAAAAAAGAAACCTCTCTATTCTGAATTCACAAATGTAATCAGGATCAATTATTTGTATTATTTCATTAGAAAATACAGTTTTTGATAAATATACTTCGTCAAACAATTCTAAATACAAACTTAATGTTGATAATAAGAAACTGTCATAAAATATTAGACATTTTTGTTTTGGAAAAATGTTGTTTTTTTTATAAAGAGTATATTGCGATAACGTTTCCCAATCTATTGTCTTGCCTATAAATTCGTTAGTATTATCTATGAATTTATTTTTATCAAAGCGAAGAATGCGAATCGGATCATTCAATTTCAATTCATATTTTAAATAAATCTCGGTAAAATCATCACTGTAAAAATATATATCTTCTGTAGAGTTCAATGTTTGATTACCTAAATTAACTTTCCAAGTTAAATCGCCTATTCCTAATTTAAGTTCATTTAACGAATCCACTAATTTGCTTTTAATATTAATTTCCTTTTTAATAACATTCATTTTAAATAAAGCATTAAAATTATCAACGAAAGTAGAATAAATGATATATGCACCGTATAAATTAATATGAGTGTCTGTTTTATAAAAAATATTTTTGTAATCGGATAATACAGTAAGACCGTCAATTATTTTATCATCAAATTTTTTTTTGTAAATATCAAACGCTGGTCTATATTTCATATCAAATTCATCTGGTAAAAATTCCTTACAAATTAGTGATTTGTTTGGGAAGACAGTTAACAAAAATTTGTCCTTGTATTCATTATATCTTTTCAAAGAAATGTCTTGGACGAGGCAAAGATTTTCATTATGTATTTTGATTTCATTTCCTGAATCGTTCTGTAAAAACAAAAAACCATTTTTTCCTATCAATGTTTTGTTTACATTTACAAACTTTTTAATATATTCTTCTTGTTGTTGTTTGGTATTATAAATTTTAAATTCATTGTCGTTTAAAATAACATCAATATATGTCTGTGGTAGTTTATATTTTTCTTTAAAAAGTTTGTAAATTTTATAAATTTCTTTATTAGATGTTAAATTATGAGGATAAACTTGAATACTTGTTTCAAAAATATTACTAAGTATTTCATCCCAAATATTGATATCATTAAATAATAGTTTTATAAAAACTTTGTTATCATGTTCAACTTTATTGTATTTTCTAACAAAATCAAAACTATCAAATAAAGGTATATTATATTTATCTAAAGCTACATTAATAGGATGATAATTCTCTATACTTTCCAATATATTTTCATTAAAAAACGATATGAGTTCTTCTATTGAAAAATCTTTATAATTAGGTAAATGCAGACTAATGTGTTGAAAAAAAGCAGAAATTTTACGTTCAATAGGTGTTCTATAACAATCTATGATGTATATCTTTTTGTTTTTACTACTATAATCTATAATATTAAATAATCCTAATTCTAAATTAATGTCAGATTGAAATGCTCCAGTATAATTTGCACCATGTATGTGAGTAGTTTTAAAATTGTTTCTATGAAATGTACATGCTAATGTGGAACCTCCGCATTTTCCTCCACACATAACAAAAACATCATATTCATTCATCTTTTAAAATATAATAATAAATTTTTTATATTTTAAAAACGATAAACGTTTACTATTTTATTAATTCTTTGATCGTAAATATTCTTTTAATAAATCCATGTAATAAAACCCTTTTTCATTAGATGGTTCTATTGCTAAACGTTCACCCCATTCGTTCCATGAATTAATTAACAAAAGTTTATTAATGCCTTTATAAGATGTTTTGTAAGAATCAATTGTTTGTTTTAACATAAATCTATGATTTTTTTCCGTTGAATTTATACAAATACTAGCATGCTTAATACGATCGGGTAAACACAATCTTGGTCGATTATCAAAATCAAAACATAAAGATTTTATATTTGGCGAATTGTAATTAATATTATCAATATATTTTTTGTAATCAATAATGCGTTTTCCTGATTCATCGATGCTAATATATCCAATATCGTTGTTTTTGTAATCAAAGTGAAAATCATATTGTAAATGACCAAGATGTTCGTTTCGCACCATAGAATTGATAATGAAATGTACTCCAAAAAACCCACACTCAACACAGTATTTATTAAATATTGATTTAACCATATCAAGGATTTCTTCTTTAATAAACCATGGATGATGAACAAATAAGACAGGTTTGTTTTCTATTTTTAAATAGTTATCATGTTTAAAATATTTTATTAGATTCTCTGCATTTTTCTTTATATTTTCCATCGTATAATGATTTTCTATTCTATCATTTATTTCACCAAATGCCACATTTTTAGTCCAATCTTCATTAGCCCAAATAAAAAATACCTTTTTACCTTTGGTGTCCAATCCTGGATCAAAGAATTTGTCGATAACTTTATCCATAATCATATTTTGGTTTGTAATTGTGTTTAATGAGAACCAATAATAATAGATAGCGAATCCTTGAATAGGATAATCTTCTATAATTTTGAATTGGGTTTGTATTAATTTTTTATTTTTGTATAGATCATAATCATTGATGTTTTTTATTTTTAAAACTTTGTTTGAAGGAGTAAATGAATCATTTGAGTCAATTTGTTTTATAAAATGTCCGAGATTTTTTGTGTCTGTAAATCCTTTATAAAAATTCTTATCGTTTTCGGGAAAAGAATGAAATTGCGGAAAATATACACAATATGCTAAAATATCATGAATGATATTGCTATCATTTTTTTCAGAATTTGGTTTTCCAAAATAAGAATCCCAAAATGGATTATAAAAGATTTTTGGTTCAATAGTATAAAAGAAATTCTGTTTTTTGGCAATAACAATATCAATATTTTTTATAAGCCAGTTAATGTTATCATATTCATAAGCATTATTATAATTAAATAATCGATCTTGCACAACCGATGGATAGTTCTTTTTTTGATAATAAATTGGTAATCCAGTTAACATTAATAATGTTAGCGTGTAAGAATAGGTTTCGGGCCAAATTGACGTTTCAATCCAAAGATTTGGGTTGTGTTTTACAAGTAATGAATTAAGGTGGTCAATATCAGAATAATTATACTGTTCAACAAAACTAGAGTCTGAATAAGGTATATTACCAAATATTATTATCTTGATATTATCTTGTTTTTTTGCGTACAAAATCAACTCTTCGACAATGTAATACCCTTTTAAATTATTGATATTTCCTAGTACGCCTATCGTAATTTGTTTGTTACTGGTAATTATTCTAGTAGATCGATTACAATAATCAGGTATTTCAGCAATTACAAATTTTTTTTTATCAACAAAATTTCCATAGACACATGTATTTTTTATATTTTGAGTAATAATAATATTACATTTGTTTATTGGGAAATAAGAATCTGGTTTCGTAGACATTAATTCATGATAATACAATAAAGGTTTACTATACAATAAACTATAATCATGCGTTATAGTGTCAACTTTGACGTTTAAATTGAACAATTCATTTACAAAATCTTCAGAATGCCCTATAATAGAATTAATAAATATTTTTGTAAACTTAGATTGGTTGTTTTTTAAAAATTCTATACTCTCTATATTGTTGTAAGATTTTTTAACAATTATATTATCGTCAATGTAAAAATATACTGCATTGTTAAAATTTCTTGCAACTAAAAATGTTTGTTCGCTTTTGTAATAAGAAACAATTCTATTAATAAATTCGGTGGTTCCTCCACCATAGTTTGGAAAATCTATTATTAAAATTAAGGAATCAAAATTGTCAATAGAATTTATCTTTTTCAAATTACTAAAAAAGGGATCGTTATTTTTTTTACAAACATTCACGCAACTTTCATACATATTATTGAAGACATTCTCATTTTTATATTTGATAATGTTTTCACTAATGGTAATGTTATATGAATTATGCAAATGTTGCTCATAAGCGCTCTTAATGTTTACTTTTGACGTTATCAATGCATTTTTTTTTCCAAATTTATTCCAATGCAGGAAAGCCTCTTTTTTTGAATTTATTTGTAAACGATTTGCAAAAACATAATATTCCCAATCAAAATTGATATCTTCGAATAATTCATGATAAACTGATCCCAAGTAATTATTGGATTTACTGAACAAGTTCCAAATATTAATTGCTTGTCGGTGATTATTCGGTTTAAAATAACAATTTTTGTACATAGCGTAGAAATAGGAAACGTCAAAATGATTTTTATCTATGCCAAATGATGATAGATCAATATAACCATTTAACCTTGGTAAAGCTGCTATTTCAATGTAATTGTCATAGAAAAACCACTGAACTGCTGCGTTTTTTATTTTAGAAACAAATTTATCATCGTACTCTGTATAATAATAGTTTTCGTATATGTATTGATCTAGGTTTATTTCCGACTGACATTTTATCTTTATTAGGTCTTCCATAATATTATCAACCCATGAGTTATTGTCTATTATGATCTTCTTTAAAGTATTGTATTTGTTAAGATATTTTTCTAACTCAAAAAGGTTTATTATTCCTTGTCTGTACTCATGATGACTTCCAGTTTCTAACCAATGTTTTATCGCATCATTGTAATTAGAAACGCCATTCTGTATCAAATCATCATGAAGAAGTAAATAATGTTTCCAATGAAAATAAGGACTAGAAAAATAAATAGGTTTTGTTTCAGGTAAAGATTCTATTGATTCTGTTATTTCTTCTTTATCATTTGTAAGTATTCTTTCGTAGTTAATAATTGGACTAGTATAATTATCCAAAATATATTGAGATGATTGAAACGTCTGGTCGCATTTTTTGTTAAGGACAATGTTGTTTTTTAAGAATTCAATAATTTTATTAAAATCATAATTATAGTTTTCTATTACAAAAAAATTAGGTACGTCTATTTTGTAAGTCATATTATTTTCTAAAACTATGCACGGACAATTTTGGTAGAGGGCATTTAATATAAACCGTGGTTGGCTGTTTCTATTTGTAATAAGGAAATAATCAACGTAATCTATGTATTTATAAATGTTTATGTAATTGCATATTTGAATGTAATTATCAGGTGAAAATTTTTCATCGTATTCGCCACCTATCCAGATAAAATTGTATTGAGGCATTTTTTTAACAATATTTATAAAAATATCATAACCATTTTCATAATTTTTGATTCCAAACATACCGAATCTAATTGCGTCGTTGTTAAATAAATTCAATGGTTGATACTTTTCCAAAATTTCAAAAGATTCCAAATTTATGAATGGTCTGAAAAGTTGTGCATTTTTAATTCCATATGAATTGCTAATATATTCGATTATTTTTTCATTACCGCAATAAATAATGTTTTCTTTTAAATCTTGAATAGAAGAATTTGAAAAAACAATATTGTCATGAAAATGGAAAATACTTCGCTTAATTATATTTGACGTGAATTTCTGTATGTTTGACAAAAAAAGATTGTCAGCGTTTGAATATATAAATTTGGGATTATGAAAATCCAAAAGTTCTCTTAGTAAAATCAAATTATTACAATAATAGACAGGAGGCGATTTTAACTTATTATATAAATGTAATAGTTTTTCATTAAATACAACATCAAAAATTATCGTGTTTTCATAAATATTGTTTTGTTGTAAATAAATAACGTATTCATATAAAAAGATGGTTTCGTCATTTATTTCTGTTGAATCGTTAATAAAAACAATACAGTTATTACAAAATTCTAAGTTTTCATTTTGATTTACTAAATATTTTTCAAAATCAGGATCAATGGTTTCTATGTATGATTTTTTATTTTGATATTTTCCTATTGTATTATAGTGTTTTAACAATTCAATTTGATTAAGATTAACTAGTTCAGGATTGAAATATTTATAATGTTTGGAAAAAAAATGAATGTCAAAATCGCAGTATTCATGTATGTATTTATGAACTGATCTATTTTTAATGTAACATTTTTTTTTTTCATGGTAGCCAAAGTTTTTAAAATGGTTTACTAGTTCTTTTTTAGATAATGTATTTAAAGTAGTATTTAATATTTTATAGTGTGTAGGATTAAACAAATCATCTTGATTATATTTTAAGTTACTTAATAATGTTTTCCAATTTAAATTAATGGAATAACAATTATGAATCGCAAAACATTCTAGGTTAATATTATCGACAGAAACAAATTTGGTTAAACTATTAGAATCCGCTATTTTTAAATTATTTTCTGTAAAATCATTGTTTAATAAGTTTTTGGAAAATTTCTTAGTCAATAAACAAAATGATCTAGCAAAAAAGTTAGTGTGTCTATCATTTTTTAATTTGCTTCCTATGTAATCCCAATGTAAAAAGTCATGTATATTTTCATTAATAACAAGTGTACTTTCGCTGTAGAAAAGCAATTTTTCTCCATGAAACAAATTCCAAAATTCATTTTCAGTGTAAATTTTGTACTCATCAATTTTAATAACCTTGATGTTTTCAGATATTCTCTTACATATTGAAATCATGAATTCATAGTTAAAATACCCACACACTATGGTAAAGCTCCATAGTTTATCTAATTTTAATATGGTATTTTTAATTATAAATTCAATATGTGATGAATCTTCAAAATAAACTAATACTGCTTCGTAATCATTGTATAAATTAATTTTTGGAAACGCAATGTTTTTTATTAGCTGTAAATTTTCGTTGCAATATTCTTTAAAATTTATTTTACTATTTATATTATGATTAAATTCCCCGGTTTTGTAAACATTCATGAATTAGTTATTAAATTTTCTTTAATAAACAATTATAAATATTTATTGTAATTTCTCTTCATTGATTTTAATTACAATTTTTATTTACTAAATATATCTAGTGAATTTACTAAATCCATTTTCTTCATGGATTTTTCAAACGTATTCTCTCGCTGTAAGTTTGCGAACAGATAATCAGTGTTAGGACTTTCTTCTTGCTTCTTAATTTGCTTATAGACTTCGTTAATTTTATCGACAACGTTTTGGATAACTGGTTTATTGGACATGAGTTCTATATTTGTTGGTACGGTTTCAGTTAATAAAGCAACCGCAAAATAGAGCAAATACCTTCTCTTTTTGGAACTAGCTGTTGTGTATTTTATAGAAAAAATATCTAGTATGGCAGTCATAAGCTTTGTAATATATGGATTGTTCATCTTTTCGCAATTTTCAAAGAGCGAATCCCACAAGATCCAAATAATATCGCGCTGGAATTTTTTTTCAACTGCCATTTTACTACGACGTTCACAAAAGCATGGCTGTTTTCTTTTCTTACAAATAGCGTCGAATTCTATTATCCATTCCACCCAGTAACATGCTGTAATTGTGCTTTTTACATCTTGAGAAATATTATAAGAAAATTCGTTAATTGCAATAAAAAGTTCTCTAGGATCATCTTTTTTGAAAACATCTTCTGCATAATGCATTGATGTAGCCTTTAATCTCTCTGTCATTTGAGTCATATCGAATTCTTCATCCTTATTTATTTTAATGGGTTCAAAACTATGTTTTCGATTAGAGAGAGAAAGTGTACTAATTATTTCTGCAAATAGTTTCCTAATAGTAGGATGATTACGCAGTTGTAGTTCGTTTAAGAATTGTCCTTGTGCTACAATGTTTTTAAAAATTTCAAATCGCATTTGTAAATAAATAACAATTTTGGGATTCCCTAAATGAATATGCTTACCTGTATAATGTAGAATAATTTCCCATACTTCCATAAAATGCCCCGCACATATTAATTCGGCAGCCCAATATACTGACTGTTCTAATTTTGCATTTTTCATGTTCTCTATGAGCTGTTTCCTAACTTCAGTTTTTTTATATTTTGAAAAAGAAATGGATTTAAAACTGGGTCCTGGACGTATATCATTTATTTCACTGTTATTATCTACTTTGGGTAGGTTCTCATCTAACATCTATTGTTTATATTTATAATTATAACAAATATAAATATATTTATATCTATTTATGAATAATGTACCGTATTCGTATATTCTCCTCATTTGGTAAATCGGAGAATTGTAAAGATATTTATGAAAGATTATGCGAATCACATTTGATGGAGAACTACGGACCAAATAAAGAAATTTATATTACGAATAATGACGACTTCACACATGTTATAATTTTGAATACGGCAATGCCTTATATTTCCCATATACCAAAGGAGAATGTTATTGGATTTGCTTTTGAACCGATACAATTTTTAGGATTAACTGAGGAATTTGTTCGGTATGCACAAAAACAGATAGGAAAATATTATATTGGTGATAAAGCCGATCTTCCTTATCCATTTGTAGAGAGGTTTTCGCATATGTGGCATAATGCTCCATTGAAGCACACCCCCGTAAAAAACAAAGCCATATCTATGATGGTAAGTGAGAAGAATGCTCAATCAGGGCACAAGTATAGACACGATCTTATCTCTAAAATTTTAGAAACCAGTTTACCAATTGATATTTATGGAAGAGGTTGTCGATATTATGAATATTTGGGAGATGAAAGAATAAAGGGAGAATTTGGTGAATTAGAACCGTACGAATCATACGATTTTCACATCTGTATAGAGAACTTTGAAACAAATCATTATTTCTCAGAGAAAATAACCAATTCACTCATGGCCAGTACAACGCCTATTTATTTAGGTTGTCGACACATTGATGAATATTTTCCCGATAATGTGATTCGTTTATCTGGAAATGTAAATGATGATATGGAATTGTTAAAGAATATTGTAGAGAACCCCTCTAAATACAAAAAGAAAATAGATCTTGAAATAATAAAAAACAGGATTTATTTGTTGAGAAACTTGAAAACTTTATTTTAAGCAAAAAAAATAATATAAACCTATTTATTTTTTTTTATAAAACATGAAAATAGCGGCCTTTAATGGTTTTTTATTTCATGACGAAATGTTTGGATACATAATTCACTTTTGTAAACACCACAAACATGAATTAACTTTATTTTGCCATACAGAATATTATAATCATTACATAGAATTTTACAAAAAACATTTTCATGGTTACTATTTTAACGTTGTGGATATGAGGTTGTTCGATCAATTAAAATATGGATTTGAACGCATATTTTTAATGACAGATATAGATCAGAATTTTAAGGACAATGATCCGTACATTAACAGTATTACTATACGAATAGACCATTATGGAGAAATTCGACGTGAAAATATAAATAATTTTATAGCAACACGACCGTTTAAAAACAATTATAGAAAGTGGGCATTACCTTGTTATCCTATTTATTATTCAGTTGAAAAATATGATGCATTAAAGCAGAACAATACGATAAATATAATGATTCTTGGGAATTGTAGAGAGAGATATGATGAAAAAATTATAAATAGGTTACAATGCGAATCCAACAAACCGATAATAATAAACGTTGTTTCTAGAAAGATAAAAAGAGAAAACTTTGTAGGGTGGAAATTAAAAGTTGATGTGTGTTTGTATGAAAATATAACAACAAATAATTTAATTGATTTATTGAAAAACACAAATTATTTGTTAACTGATGCAGTTAATGATCCTCATTATGAGGAAAATTGCATGAGTGGCTCTGTTCCTATTGCATTTTCAACACTAACAACATTAGTTATTTCCAAACAAAGTAACAAATACTATAATTTTAAAAACGTCATAGAATTTGATAAGGATTCACAAGATATTATTTATTTGAAAGACGTAGATCTTTATCAATTAGAACAAGAAAGAAGTCAATTAATATCTGCATTTTCGCCTATCGTTTTGGATTGTTTTGCGACAATGTAGAAATTACTCCGTAATAATTCGTGGAACAACATTAATTGTCTGTAGTTCTTGAGACATTAGCTTGTAAGCATAAGGAATTTCAACTCTGGCAAAATCTGTCTTGTTATCACAAGTTTTACACAAATGAATCGTAAAATCATTATTTGCATACATGCGATTTTTATTTCCATCATTAAAGGAAGCAACCATACCACATTTCTTACAAACATGTACTGCATATTTGTCAGAAACATCATACAATCTTTCACGACAAAATCTGGACATTCCATGTGCAATCATCACATCACGTTCCATCTCACCAATTCTGAAACCGCCATCTCTGCTCCTACCTTCTGCGGGTTGACGTGTAAGATTGACCATAGGACCAATTGATCTGCTGTGTTGCTTGTCATTAACCATGTGTTTTAATCTTTGGTAAAATACTGGACCAATGTATATATTGGTTTCAAGTTGCTCACCAGTAAGTCCGTTATACATAAGCTCATTTCCATAGCTTTCGTACCCTAGTTTCTGGAGCTCCTTAGTAATAGTCTTGACATCTAGATTACCAAAACTAGTTCCGTCGCCGAACATACCAAGTTCCAAAAGAACTTTACCAAGAATAGTTTCCTTTAACTGTCCAATAGTCATACGGGATGGAATAGCATGAGGGTTAATGATGATATCTGGTCTCAATCCGTCCTTAGTAAATGGCATATCACATTCGGGAATAATGTTACCACAAGTACCCTTTTGCCCGTGGCGACTTGAAAACTTATCTCCAAAAACAGGCTTACGCAAGACGCGAACGCGGACCTTGGCAAAATTGTATCCGTCACCATTTCGACCAGTGTAGTTTTTATCAATGTACGTTTCTTCAGTTGTTCTGAAGGTCTTGCTTTGATCTTCATATTTCACGGTTTTTGTCGGATCATTACGATTTTCCTTGATGGGAATTGTTTTGGCAATAATAACATCACGATTCTCCACCAATGAGTTTTCCGGAATAAAACCTTCTGCGTTCAATTTATTGTAATTACCAAATTTGATACCCTTTGTCTTTTGTGGATCAGGTTTGCAACGGATAATCTCATCACGAATAATGTTCTTATCTTCATCCTTTTCGGTATGATAAATAGTTGCCAAAAACAAACCCCTATCAATTGAACCTTTGTTTACAAGCACACTATCCTCTTGATTATAACCTGTGTGTGTCATAATAGCTACATGAATTTGTGTTCCTGATGGAATTTTATTAAGCTGAATAAAATTCATGAGACGCGTATCAACTAAGGGTCTACTAGGATAATTAAGAACATAGGCTGTCTTGTCCATGCGTTGATCATAATTTGTAGCATAAACACCCATAGCCTGTTTGCCCATCGCGCATTGGTAAGTATTTCTGGGGGCTTGATTGTGTTCGGGGAATGGAATACAAGATGCTAATACTCCAAAGATTGTACTGGGGTGAATCTCACAATGGGTATACTGGAATTTCTTATCAATATCCTGTAAATAAGTGTCCTTGCACTTCATAGCAATCATTGCAAAATTCTGTTCATCTGGATCGATGTATTCAATTACAGATTCGTCCAACTTACAGTTAGTGAGCAAATCATTCCAAGAGATTTCGTTAGAAACTAATCTATCTACGACAGATTTATCAATTAGGGCTTTATTGTCACGAACGCGAAGAACAGGTCTAGTGAGTCGTCCACCATCATTGCAAATACGAATTTCTAGAAGTTTAAAATCAAAAGTAATGGAAGTATAAATATTAATGATACCCTTGTATTTCTTCTCCTTCATCTCCTTGTACAATTCCATAGGATTTTCCGAAATTCCTAACCAACAACCATTGACAAAAACCTTTACCTTTTTATTAAGATTTTTGGAAGCTACGTTTTCAACCGGAATAATGTACGGCTTTACGTATTCATAAAGAGAAGAACTATTGGTTGGAATAGTAATATGGCCCAAATAACTAATGTTTTTTACTACACCAATTGATTGACCTTCTGGAGTTTCAGCTGGACAAAGAAATCCCCAGGTTGTATTATGTAGTTTACGAGGCGCGATAAGCTCACCACTCTTCTCTAGCGGCGTATTAATACGACGCAAATGACTTAAACTAGCAACATAGGTCAATCTGTTAAGAACTTGTGCTACTCCAACCTTACTGCTGTTTGATTGTTTAATACTGAAATCACCGGTTGAGAGAGCACGATTAATACCATTTTCAATAGTAGTTGATTTCATAATTTTGTAAATATTTGTCATGTTTATAATATTTTCGTAATCTTCAGTTGATCTCCATGAACCATTATTTATTTCACGTACAACTTGCTTTTGCATCTCTTTGACCAACTTATTGAAATAGTTTCTAAAAAGATTATTAAGTAGCGTTCCGGTAAGTTCAATACGCTTATTAATGTAAGAATCACGATCATCAGGTGGTAGCCATCCTAAGCTTGTCTGTAGAAGCTTTTTTGCCATATATCCTAGCAAATAAAGCTTTTGTTGAACTGTCTTGCAATGAGGGAATAGATCATTGTTTAGAACTTCAATGGCAAATTCGCGTTTCTTGCGCATACCGGTTTCCTTGTCCAAATTCATTGGTGTGTATGCAACAGATGCAGTGATGTGACGAAGAGCATCTTCATTAGTCATGTACTTATTTCCATCAATTATAGATGCTTGCAAACAACGCAACAAGTCTGCCTGCTTCTCATCTTCCACATCAAGAATAATGTATTCCGTAATTTCTTTGTCGCTCATGATATTTAATGCTCTGAACAAAACATAAAGCTCAATTGGTTGTTTTACACGAGGAATAGTAACGAAAATGCCGTTTCCGAATCCATTGTTTTTACTGGCAATCATCATTTCGATTTGCTTCGGTGAAATACACTTGAAATCGGGAACAGATTTGATTTCTGCAAACCAATTCCACTTAGTTGTGTTTTTTCCATCGAAACAATAAACTCGGTTTTCCGCAGCACGCTCCTGTCCGAGTACAGTTTTCTCAGAGCCCTTAATAATGAAATATCCTCCAGAATCCATCGAACATTCTCCAGTGAATTGGTTATTAATATGTTTATTTTGAGTAAGTACGCAAACAGAGGACTTCAACATGATAGGCAACTTTCCAATATTGATCTTAGGTAGCATTTTCTCAATAATCTTAGGATTCTCCATGTTCTCAGTATTGCGGACCACATATTGAATGTTGATATCCACCGTCATTGTAGATGCGTAAGTAAAATTCCTGAGCTTTGCCTCTTGAGGAAGCATCATTTTAGTTGCGCCATTATTCTCATGAATTTGGGGAGGATACAATTTAAAATTAGTGAATGAAATAAGAACCTCAAGAAAATATTTGTCTTTGTCTGGCACATAATCATTTTCAGACCGTATCACTACTGGATTAAACATCTGGATAGTGCGTTGAATTTGATAGTTAATAAAATGATTGTACGATTCGATTTGGTGACGAACGAGGCGCTCTAGATGCTGACCATCAAAATACGATTCAATAATATTATATGGTTCTTCAATAAAGTCGCCCATGTGTTCCAGCATTGCCTTCTCCTGTTGACTAATTTTAGAATGAATTTCTTCTATTTTTTGTTGAATCATTTCTTCTTCCTTTATTATTTGCTTAATGTCGTCAGTAATCGTAGGATCACGCTTCATTACAAGTTTTCTAGGTGGCTTTGATTCCGCATATCCAGAGGCATTCATACATTCACTTGATCTTAATTCGTAATTCATTTTATCTATCGCTGATAGATATAAACTAATATATACTTCAAATCAATTTTTTAAATCGTTTAAAAATATATATTCAGCATAAAATATAATGTTGTAAATGTAGATAAATATACTGGATATATTATAGTAGAAATGGCAAAAAAGTTTGTTGATTTTTTGGATGCTTATGAAAAAAAGAAACCCATGTACATTATTGAATATTCTTTATTGTCTTCAGTTATAAACGATCATTATTTGAATGATAAAATAAATGATAAAAATATTGTAGGTAATTATTACAAACCTGATGTCGATGATTTGCTACGTAATAGTTCATCTTCATCATCCATATTAATGAACCAAAATTCTGAATTATTGAACAGTTCATATTCATTATGGCAAAAGCAGCACGAATCTCGTTTAGATTTTTTCTCAGACAACGTTTTAAAATCGATAATTGATTCATCACCAAAACCAACACGTAATGAAACTATAGACGCAAATATAAATTCATTGATGGATATTATAAATATTGTCGAGAATAACAAGTATCGTGCAGATACAGAGTACAATATTGATTTGAAATTATTAACTAATATAAAACCTGAATTGATAGAATTAAATAACATGATTGGTATGGAGAACATGAAACAATCTATTGTCGATCAACTTCTTTATTTTATGCAAAATTTGCACATTGGAAAGGATTGCGGTGATTTTAAACATACAGCTGTTTATGGTCCACCTGGTACGGGAAAGACAGAAATAGCGAAAATAATAGGTAGAATGTATTCAAAAATGGGTGTTCTTAAAAACAATATCTTCAAAAAGGTAACTCGTAGCGATTTAATTGGTGGTTATTTGGGGCAAACCGCTATTAAAACTAAAAAGGTTATCGAAGAATGTGTTGGTGGTGTTTTGTTTATTGATGAAGCATATTCTCTTGCTAATAGTGATAGGGAAGATAGTTATTCGAAGGAATGTTTAGATACCCTTTGTGAATCACTAAGTGACCATAAGAGCGATTTGATGGTTATTATTGCTGGTTATGAAGATGAATTGAATGAGACGTTTTTCCGTGTGAACAAGGGACTACAATCTAGATTTATTTGGCGATTTACTATGGATGAGTATTCTGCTCTTGAAATGATGAAAATTTTTAAAAAGAAGGTTGTGGAACAAGAATGGTCATTTGATAATGAAGAAGCTATAAAAGAACGCTGGTTTACTGATAAAAAAGAACATTTTAAAAGCTTTGGGCGTGACATGGAGTTATTGTTTACGTATTCAAAGATTTGTCATGGACGTAGAATTTATGGTAAAGATAGTTTAATGAAAAAGAAGATTTCTGTCGAAGATATGGATAAGGCGTATGAAATATTTTTGAAAAACAAAAACGTTAAAAAAGAGAACAAGGTAATTTTTGGGCTCTACACATAATTTGTTTCTTTAGGAAATATCTTTTCGATTGATGTAAATATATTATATATATTTAAATCAAAATGAGCGATAAAAAAATTAATATAGATTTGAATTTGTTTAATTTGTCAAAGAATAAAACGCGTAAAAAAAGAACAGATGATACTAATCCTGACGGAATAAAAATAAAAAAGCCACCTGTTAAAAAAAAGCAGGATTCTCTTAAAAAGAAGTCTATTTTAAAAATGATTCGTCAGCATCAACAAGACCGCTATAATAACCTATTTAATGAAAAAAAAGAGGTAAAAGTTGAAGAACCTGTTAGCGCCTTTAATAAGGATTTTGAAGAAGCACAAAAATTTATGCAAAATATTAGCGAAAAGACGAATGCTGCTGCTCCAAAGAACACAACAATAAAAAATTATTCCGGAACAAATTCACTATTATATAAGCCAATGGTTGATCTATTCGATGAAAAAAATCCGGTAGTTCCTGTTAGAGAAGTGACGAATACAATAGTATCAAATTCATTACCTAATTCGAATATTACTTTGAATTCTACCTTTTCCAATAGATTATCGCCTTCTCCTAATTATGGTTGTCTAAAAAATGGTCAATTACCTACTTATCGTAATTATATGAATAAAACCAGAAAGGATTTACCAAATATTCCTGTTTTGGGAGGATCGACTAACGTTGTTCCTGCAGCAGTACCTTTAAATGAAGCATCCAGAAATGAATTAATTCAAAGAAAAATGAACGAAAGTATTAAGCGGGTAAATGAAATGAAAGATGTCGCAGTAAAGCTGCAACAATTAAAAGAAAACACGAGACCTAAGAAAATGAAAAGAAAGAAGACTATCCGGCGCACTTTTAAGTTAGGAAAATCTAAAGTATTACCAAAAGTATCCGTTTTAGTATCAAACAAAACAATACGAAACAATATATCAACTAAATCTCAATTATTAAAACAAACGCCGATAGAAGAAGTAAAAAAACATCTAATAAAACAGGGTCTTATTAAAGTTGGAACTATAGCACCAAATGACGTGTTGCGAAAAATGTACGAAAGTTCCATATTGATGTGTGGAGAACTTACAAATCATAATTCTGAAAATCTTCTTTATAATTACATGAATGGAGGACATTCGTAATCTATTTTTTTAATTTTTATTACCTAATATCCAAAGTTTAATGAAAAGTACAGATGCGCTTATAAAACCAGCTGTTTGTAAGAAAAATTTTGCTTTATCATGATCAATATTTTTTGATTCTTCTTTGTATGTAAAAATACTTTCTTCCAAGTCATAGAAAAAATCGTGGTTACGATCTTTATAATAATCATATTCTGTATCGTCATCATCAATGTCTATAAAATAACCGTAATTGTTTGAATCGTTTGTATCAAGTTCGTCATACAACATTATTTAGATTAAATATATTATAAAAATATATTTAATTTGTTTACGTTTTACATTGTAAAAGGAGTCAGACAAATATAATTATGAAAACATATAGAAATTTGCCTTGTTGATATAGTAATGTCTAAAAGTTCTAAATCTACTAAAACTGATACTGAAGAAAAGTTACATCTTGATTATTTAAAATATACAGCTGAATATGAAGCGAAGTATGGAAACAAAACTATAGTGTTATTGCAGTGTGGGTCGTTTTTTGAAGTTTATAGTATCCTAATGCCTAATGGTGAATATACAAATAATAAAATAGTAGAATTTTGTGAAGTTTGCCAGATGAATTGTGGTCAAAAGAAAAATGTTGTTGATAAATTAGGACAAGTTTGGATGGCTGGCTTTCAAACTTATTTGTTAGAAAAATATTTACCAAAGCTTTTAGATAGTGGTTATACGGTTGTTGTTTATATTCAGGAAAAGGAAAAAAGAAGTGACGGCAAGTTTAATCGGGTTTTAGATAAGGTTTATAGTCCAGGCACTTATTTATCTTGTGAAACAGATAGTTCTTCGCAGATAACAAATAATATTATGTGTATTTGGATGCATTTGTCCAAACCATTGCAAAATTCGAACAGCATAAATATGTCAAAAACAAAGGATACAATAATTTACGGAGTTTCAGTAGTCAATATATTTACTGGTAAATCCTCTATCTTCGAGAGTAAAAATACCTTTTTGATGAATAATACTACTTTTGATGAACTAGAGAGATATGTGTCAGTTTATAATCCCAGTGAAGTAATAATAATATCGCCTTTTGGTACTAATGATTTGCAAAAGATTATTCAATATTCTGGTATACGGTCAATGACGATTCATAAAATAGATAGTAGAGATGTAAATAATAAAATTATAAGTAATTGTGAGAACCAACGGTACATTAAACAAATATTAACTACATTTTATAGTGAAGAGACATTCGAAATATGCAGTGAATTTAATGAAAATATTATGGCTACCCAATCATTTTGTTATCTATTAAATTTTATTCAAGAACACAATCCTGATCTAGTTCGCAAAATTAGCATTCCTGTTTTTAATAATACATCGGATAGAATGGTTCTGGCAAATCATACATTAATGCAATTAAATATTATTGATGATGGAAGTGGGCAAAATAATGGTCAGTTTTCATCTGTTTTATCGTTATTGAATAAATGTTGTTCGTCTATTGGGAAACGCAAATTCCAATATCAACTTACTAACCCTACTTTTGATGAAGAATGGCTTAATAACGAATATCAAATTACGTCAAAAATGCTCATGTCAGAAAATTATGTTATTGTTGAGGCATTTCGTAAGATATTGACAAAGATAAAAGATATTGAAAAGATTTGTCGTCAGATTGTTGTGAGAAAAATTTATCCATCGTCAATCGCCAATCTTTACAAAACTATTGATCATGTTAGACAAATGAATACATGTTTATTCGAAATGCCAGATATTTGCGATTATTTATGTAGTGATTTTCCTATGGACCAGACTTTATCTTATGATTTTGTAGAGAAGAAATGTGCAGATATTTATGATTTTTTAAATAAAAATCTGATTATTGAATCTTGCGAAAAAATTTCATCAATGACTAGTTTTGAAACTAACATTATACAAAGAGGAGTTTCAGATAAATTAGACAAAGCAATAGATGAGTACGATTTATCATGCACGTCTTTTAATCTAATAAAGAACTATTTGAATAAATTGATGCAGGATTTTGAAAAATCACCGGATACAAAATATGTAGATATTCATAAAACTGAAAAATCAGGATCATCACTGCAGATAACTAGCAAACGATCAGGTGTTTTAAAACAAATTCTTTCCACAATAGTAAGTAAAACTACTGGAGAAGGAAAGATACAACTGGATAAGGATATTAATTTGTCAATAAATTTATCAGAAATCAAGTTTAAAAGTTCAGGGACTTCTTCAACTACGGTTGAAATTGAATCAAGCCAATTGTTTCAACTATCTAAGAACATGATTCGATTAAAGGATATTATTAATACATTGATTTCTGAAGCATATTTGATGATCATATCAAAATTAGAAAACGAACGGCTAGATGACCTAGAAAAGCTAACTAAATATATTGCTAAAATAGACGTTCTTCAGTGTAAAGCTTATTTGGCAAAAGAATACAATTATTGCTGTCCAATTATAGATTCTGATGCTGAGTCTGCTTATGTCAGTTCATATGATCTTCGCCATTGTCTTATAGAACATATCCAACAAAATGAAATATATGTAACAAATGATTTACAATTAGGTGGAGAGAAGCGTGGAACATTATTGTTTGGAACAAACGCAGTTGGAAAAACAAGTATTATTAGAGCAACAGGGGTCGCTATTATTATGGCTCAATCTGGTTTATTTGTACCTTGTTCTAAATTTATTTACAAACCATATACTGCAATTTACTCACGAATATTAGGCAATGATAATATTTTTAAGGGTCTTTCCACATTTGCAGTTGAAATGTCTGAACTCAGAATAATTTTAAAGATGGCCGACGAAAATAGCTTAATATTAGGTGACGAGTTGTGCTCAGGTACTGAATCTGAATCTGCTCTTAGTATTTTTGCTGCCGGATTAATGGAATTATCCAAGAAATCTGCATGTTTTATATTTGCTACGCATTTTCATGAAATATTAAAATTCGACGAAATATCTAATTTACAGAATATGTCTACTAAACATATGGCAGTAAGATATGATAGAGAATCAGATTGTTTGATTTACGATAGAAAATTGAGAGATGGATCAGGTCCAAGAATCTATGGCCTGGAGGTTTGTAAATCACTTTATTTGGAGGATGAATTTTTAGAATTGGCTTATTCAATACGTAACAAATACTATCCAGAAAACCAGGGAATTTTATCTAGTAATAAATCGGTTTACAATGCTAGAAAAGTAAAAGGCACTATGTGTGAGAGATGTGGAAAAAATAAAGGAGAAGAAGTTCATCATTTACAGCAGCAACAGGATGCAAATGAAGATGGGTTTATTGGATCATTCCATAAGAATCATCCTGCTAATTTAGAATATTTATGTGAAGTTTGCCATGATGAAATTCATAAAAAGAAAGAGGCATCTCCCAATTTAAGAAAAAAAACTACTAAAGGGTATAAGGTGGTTGTTCAGTGAGCATAACAATTACCAAAGCATTTACCTTGATAATAATAGAAATCTCTATTTATTAGTAAGGGATCACCATAGTTTGACATAAACGTCGGGCCATTTTGGTTTCCGCTTATACATTTAGAACCTCCTAATAAGACACAACAGTTAGTTGCAGCGCAAACATTTGGATCAAGTGACCTACAAGCATTTTCCAAATCACTTAAATTGGTTTTGTAATAATTGCATATTCCACCTTTTACAGACGCAGTTTCGTAACTGTTTTTTTTTGAAGTTTTAAAAACATTGGCTGTTCTACTTAAGTAAACACTGTCTTCATAGTTTGGAACAATTTTTGATTGGTCGTACTTAAATGCGCCTGGTTTGTTGTATGTTACACTAGTTCCAGAACCTGATGCCGGAATGTCCTGCATTTTTCCTTTATTATCTAATACGTATACTCTTTGCGATAATGTACCATATTCATCTAACATAGTGGGATCATCATGGTATTTTATATCTAAATTATCTTTGTTATACTTTAATTTTGAATCTGTGTCAGGGCCTGATGCTGTAAAGAGTTCATCGTTTTTGTAATAAGAATGATAAACCTCTGTTGCTAAATAAAGTGATAATGCTATCAATGTAATGATGCTTAAAATAATAAATGGTTTAGACATCTTTCTTTATAATAAGTTAATATTTTTGTATATCAAAAAATTGATTAATAATATAAAAATAAATCTATAAACAAGTATATAACATTATAGTAAAATGATTATTCCAGTAAAGTGTTTTACATGTGGAATGGTGTTGGGTGACAAGTTTAGATACTATCAAAATGAAGTTCGTAAAATAAAATTAGCAAAAGGAGTTAGTTTAGAAAAAGTAATTTATTTGACAAAAACTAAAGTAGAAAAAACCCCGGAAGGAGCAGTGCTAGATGATTTAGAATTGTTCAACGTTTGTTGTAGAAGACATATGTTGACGCATGTAGATATTGAATAAAATTAGAAATATCTCATAATTACTCTGTTTTTTTATCTACAAAAAGTATATATAAATGGCAAAAACTAGAAAAGCAAATAGAAATAAAAAATCAACAAGGAAATACGTGCGTAAGAACAGAAGATCGACTCAAAAAATGAATGGAGCTGGTTGTAATTGTGGTAAAATTTTTGGAGGTAATATAAACCCTGCTAGTTTTAATGGTGGATTGGACGGAAAATATTATTATCCCCAGAATAGCGAATCTATGAATCCAAATACTCCTAGTTTTCAAATTTCTGGAAGGAATTTACCAAATATAAGAGGCGGTGCTAAAAAAAGAAAAATGAAAAAAATGAAAATGAAAGGAGGAGGATGGTTTAGCATGTTAGGAGATGCATATTCTCAAAATCCTGTTGTAAATTTTGGTACATTGGATGGCGCTTCTAGTAATACTAGTACTTTTTTTGCTAACATGCCAACTAATCCTTCTATCATAGAACAACCCGCAATGAGAGGATATAGCAAAGATCTTCCTCCTTTAGCATAATTTCTTTTTAATTATATATAATGGCTTTTGTTGGTTTAACAAATTTGTGCCCTCCGGCTTTTATTTATTTAGTGTTGTCTGGAATCGCTATGATTGTTATGGTTCTTCAAAATATTGGAAGCGAAGATGTTTATTGTGTAGGAACTTACCATTGCACAGTGAATAGCGTGACTCTTGTTTTTATTATAAAAGTAATCTATATTTTGTTTTGGACTTGGTTATTAAATATAATATGCAAATCAGGTGCTGAAGGAATTTCCTGGTTTTTAGTATTGTTCCCTTTCGTTTTGTTTTTTATTTTTATACTAGTTTTTTTGTTTGATGATTTTTCTTATGAAGGCAAAAGTTATTGCGGTTGGTTACCTATGAGCGTTAGACCATACGTTGGATGTTAGGTATAATATAATATTATTTTTCGTTGATAATATTATAGTAAAAATGTTGAATGAAAAATTATTGGATTTGTTACCATTAGAAGTTATTGTAAATGAAATAATACCATTTACTTACAGACCGCAACCAGCTAAGTTATTAGTTGACATTCGTAGTTTTTCTAATGATTTTTCAACCGTAGATAATGGATATTTGTATGATTTGAACTATGACGTTTTAATATATGATTTATTATGCTTTTGCAATCAAACGCGTGTTCCAAGTTATAACATGCGTGAACAATTTGGCAATCTTTTAAAGAGGTCATACATGTTGAGAGATTGTGGATATAGTGAATTAAACAATTTAGTTTTTTTAATATTTCACAGGAACGTTATATTGTATCCTTTGAGAAAAGTAAGATTTTTATGGGGGCTTTTAAGACCAAAAGAGAGAACAACGTTTATAAATAAATTTCTTTTAAACAATTTTTATTCATAAATGTATTTTTATAATTACAATTATACTTTACAGCAGCATAAACGCTTTGGTATTTAGTAATTATATGTTTACTTATAGTATAATAGATTATTTCTATTTCAATGCAACCTATTACTCGTTATCCGAATCCCAGGAAAACTATATTCCAGAATTTGACGTATGACAATTATTTTTTGAACAACAAATGTAACGACTTGACGAAAATGGTAAACGATATGCAATCTAACATAGTTTCCTTAAATAGGTTTATACGTTCTCATTATGATTTAAGTTTTAATGTGATGAGTAATGTAAAAATAGTAACTTTCGACAGTAGTGACGTAATAATATCTTGTGTTCATACGGATACTTCCGGAAATTTTGTATCATGTGACGATCTGTCAATGAATAATTTACCTTGTGTTTTGAATCCTAACACTAAGACTTCTAAAACGCATATTTCAGACGTGGAAAAGGGGTTTCCTTATTACCCTTATCCTTACCCTCATCGTCCACCATATTATCCTTACCTTTATCGTGACATTGATATTAAAGAAAAGCCGATTGACCATGAAGATGATGTGAAAAGGAGCTTTCGTTATGATCCTTATTATGGATACGGATATGGATACCCTTATAATCTTTATGATGGTTACGATTATGGATTGTTGTCAGATGATATGGATTATTACAGAGATATTGACCCATCTCAATTACAAAAACATCCTGTCCCACCACACCCAATCTTACCTGTTCCATTTCCTGTAACAAAAAAGCCTGTAAAAATGAATGAATTTGAGGGAACTCACATACATATTTATCCACCAAAGAAATGATTGAAGAATATAACAAAAAATTGATTCAATATTAATATTATAAATTATATAAAATAATAGCCTTATAATTTATAATCATGAATCCAACTATTTCTAACATTTCCGAAACTGGCGATATTTACAAAGTAACGATCCAAAATATTAACGTTAGTTTAGCCAACGCAATCCGTAGAACTATATTGTCAGATATCCCAACTCTTGCATTTTACACTGAAACATACAACGATAATCAATGTAATATTATGGTAAATACTACTAGATTGCATAACGAAATACTAAAACACAGATTGAGTTGCATTCCTATTCATGAAAAGGACTTTACTATTTTACCAGAGTCTTACATTCTGGATCTAGATATGAAAAACGAAACTGACAATATGATTATAGTTACTACAGAACATTTTAGAATTCGCAACAAAACAAACGGTAACTTTCTATCGAAAGACGAAACTAGACGCATATTTCCTGCTAACCAAAAAACCCAGAGTTTTATTGATTTTGCTAGAATTCGTCCCAAGATATCCGACACAATTCCTGGTGAACAAATAAAATTAACATGCGAGTTTTCTGTTCGCTGCGCAAAAGATAATAGTATGTTTAATGTTGTATCAAAATGTTCATACGGAAATACTCCTGATATGAAAAGAATAGACGAAGTATGGGAAGAACAATCTAACAAATTAGCTTCTGAAAAATTATCAGCAGACGAAATCGAGTTTGAAAAGAAAAACTTTTATTTATTGGATGCCCAGCGTCATTTTGTTCCTGATAGCTTTGATTTTGTTCTTCAAACATTGGGTGTTTTTGAAAACAGAGAAATTATTCAAAAAGCATGTAAAATATTGCACGATAAGTTAATTAATTTGATGCAACTTATTGATTCGGATGGAGTTCCTATCAATAATAGTGAAACGACTATGGACTTTTGCTTTGATATTGTATTGGAAAATGAAGATTATACAATTGGTAAGGTTCTTGAATATATTCTGTATGAAAAATATTATCTCAATGAGAAAATATTTACCTACTGTGGGTTCAAAAAGTTTCATCCTCATAATGATGATAGCGTGATCAGGATAGCTTATTTAAAAAATGCAGATAAACGAATGGTTGCTCAGCATTTACGCTTTGCTTGCATTGACGCAGGTAATGTTTTTAAGAAACTCTACGAAATGTTCGGAAAATAATAAATATACGTTTAGGGTATACTTACTTCAATATTTTTTATATTGAATGAATATATCTTTTTTTACATTTTTTGCGTTGTTTGTTAATGTGAGTAAAGTGATTTGTTATAATTCGTTAAATCCTAATCGAACAAATCTAACTAATCGGCTGTTAAGTAGTTCAAAATACATTACAAAAAATGATGAATATTTAAAAAATGTAGAATATTCTGATATTAAAAGATTTATACCACCAATTGAAGAAGGTAAAGTTGTAAAGGTTTATGATGGCGACACTATTACAATTGCATCCAAATTACCTAATTCAAATTTACCGTTTTATCGATTTTCAGTTCGTTTGCGAAGTATTGATTCACCGGAAATAAAAGGAATTACAGAAGAAGAAAAGTCATTGGCAATAGAGGCAAGGGATGCTCTGCATAATTTAATATTCGGAAAAATAATTGTTTTAAAAAATCTAGGTACAGAAAAATATGGAAGAGTATTGGCTGATATTTATTTGGAGGAACTACATATTAACAAATGGATGTTGGATAATAAATATGCTGTCCCTTATGACGGTAAAAAGAAGGTTCGCCCAGTTGAGTGGGATGAATCGCGTCTTTATATCCCCTAATAAATAATATTTAAAAAATTGAAATAAATATTATTATTTAACTTACTATATAAAGGCAAAATGGAGAAGAGATTGAATAAGAAAATTGAGACCTACGTTACGTCATTTAAAGACAGTATTCGAACTAAGTTATCTGAAATTGATTTTCAGGAGAAAAATAAGGTGAATGAAATATTGGAGTTTATTTATGATTATGAGCGTCTTTCGTTAATAAAAGATGATCTGATTAAGCGTAAGCGCATTAAGAATTCAATTCCTGTAAATAACAGATGTAACGCTAAGAGAGCGAATGGCGAACAATGTACCCGTCGTAGAAAAAGTAAGTGTGACTATTGTGGAACGCATGTTAAAGGAACTCCTCATGGGTTTTTCCAAACTGACGAAACTTGTGAGAATTCCATTCAAAAGCTAGAGGTTGTTGCACAAGAAGTTTGCGGTATCGTTTATTACATCGACAAGTTTAATAATGTCTATAAAACAGAAGATATCCTTGAAGGGAAGCAGAATCCAGCAATTATAGCGAAGTGTGTAAAACAAAATGAAATGGTAACTATACCAGAATTAGGTCTTTTCTAAGAAGATTGTTTATTAGATTTAAGAATTATTGATTCTTTTATTACTTCCTCTCTATTATCAAGAATAAAATTATTTAAATTACTTGCTTTAAGTGTATCTCCTTTGTAATACTTCTCTAGTATGTCCATCAATATTTTTTTCGTGATTGGTTTTTTTACATTTTTTTTATTGTAGCATATTTGTCCATTGTTTATGTCGAAATTATCTATTTCATTCTTTTTCATAACTTCGATTAGATTTTTTGAAATATCCTTTTTTTCATTTTTCCGCAGGACTAATTCTTTCTGTAATTTCTTAATGTCATTTTCGAGTTTTACCCAATCTTTTATTGATTTTATTAATTGATCTTTTGTTTCCATTTTTATATATATTTAAAATATATTTTTATATTTGTTCTTTATTAGTATTTAGAATTTTTTACAGTTAAAATATATACATTAATATAAATGAACCTGGTTTTTTTCAACAATAATAAAAACAATATACAGCAAAATTACCCTAAACCCATTATTCAGCACCAATTTGCTAACAGAATTTCTGTTCAACGACAAATAGCGAGAGACATAGTAGTTGATCCGGTTATTCAGCCAACTCAAAAATCTAAAATGCTTTGGGGTGAACCAACCTGGTTTTTATTTCATACATTGGCACAAAAGGTTAAGGATGAGTATTTTTTAGAAATAAAAAATGAGCTAATCGGTAACATATTTTCTATATGTTACAACTTACCATGCCCAAAATGTCAAGCTCACGCATCAGAGTATGTAAAAAAAGTTAACATAAATTCAATAAAAACCAAGGATGATCTTAAAAATTTCTTATTCAAATTTCACAATGATGTTAGTTCTATGAAAGGAAACCCTATTTTTCCTTATGATCAACTTAATGAAAAGTATTCGAAAGCGATAACTGTTAATGTAATAAACAATTTTTTTGTTTTTTTTCAGGATAAATCTTTTAACGTGACTGCTATTTCTAATTCTATGCATAGGACTAGAACTATTGCTCTATTAAAAATTTGGTTTTCTAATAAAATTCAATATTTTGACCCTTAATTATATTATCCATATTTGATAAAATAATTCTTACTTTTCGCCGTGTGGCGTTCCTAAATTTTTAGAAAGCAATTTACCATTTTTGTAAACAGCGCATTTAAATGTAGATGAAGATGGAGCACTGCATACTTCTTTGTTGTTAAGACCTGGAAAATATTGTAAAGTTTTGCTGTTAGTTTTGTCTATTATATAGGCCCACAATGCACCAAATAAACCACCTAGAATTAAAGAGAGGGATAATTGTATCAATGAATAACATGAGTTTTGTGGATTAGAATTCCATCTCATATCAAACAAAATTAATAGAGGAAAGAAAATAAGAGTAGGATAATTTTGATTCACAAATTTGTTAACTAGAATACTATATAATAAATAAAAAAACGTGTACCCAAAAACAGCTTGGCCTAATGGTAATTTTGATATTTCTCCTGTTTGATTAATGGTTATCATATTGCAAATATCACCTTTTGTGCTAGGACCAAGATTTGGTGGCAATATATTTCCTACAAAAATAATTATAAAACACGCAAACAATAATCCAACCAAATATACTAATCCCTTAAAATCTTGATTAAATATTGAAGATAATGAAAAGAATGATACAAGTATGAATGGTGCTAAACGTAAAAATAGATATGTGAATGATACAATATTTATTTCCATTTTTCTAAACTGTTTGTATATTATAGTAAGAGAATACTTTTTTATGCGAAAACATATTCAAATACTTCTTTAATTTTTGATACTTCAATGAATTTTATATTTTCATATTTGTTTTTGTTTTTTATACGCCAGTCATTGTATTCTTTGTTGTTAGCTTTTGGGAATAAAAACGTTGTTATTCCTGATTTAATACCACCTTGTATTTTGATATCTAGTCCACCGATAGACGTTATTTCGCCATTTAAACTTATTTCCCCAGTAACAGCCACATCATTTTTAATTAATTTTTTGTTTAATAAACTATAAATTGCTATAGTGATTGCTGTTCCAGCAGATGGTCCATCTTTAGAAACGCTGCCTTCAGGGCAATGTATGTGTAGACCTTGGCATTTAGTTTCTTCAAAATGCTTTAAGAGTTTTTTCTTTGTATTATCGTCAGTTAAATTCCACGCAAGTGTTTTTGCAACATTCATGCTCTCTTTCATAACATCACCTTGTAGACCTGTCAATTTCAAATCTAAAAATACTGATGATGGATAAAATAAACTTTGTATGGGTATTATCCCACCTTTTCCTAATGCATTTGCCCATAGACCATTTATTATTCCTATTTCAGGATTGTTGTGAATTTTTTTATCATTTATTTTATTGTATTTTATTAAAAATTTGTTTTCTAAATTCTGTTTGGTTATTTGTATTGGTAATTCATAAATGTTTTCAGACGAAGATTTTAATATATTCAAATTTATTTCACCATACAGATCAAACAATAATTCTTTTAATTTTCTTACACCGGGTTCCATAGTGTATGTTTCTATTATGTATTCGATTATATCATCTGACATTTCAACTATGTTCTCAAATCCCATTTTTTTGTTTATTTCTGGCATAATATATTTGCGAACAATTACCATCTTGTCGTCTATCGATAAATTGTCGAATTTAATCCTGTGTATTCTGTCTAGTAAAATACGGTCTATTTGATCTGGATCATTGTAAGAAAAAATAAAAAGAGCTTTTGATAAATCAAGATCAATACCAGAAAAATACTTGTCTTGGAATGTGTCGTTTTGTGTTGAATCTATAAGGTGCGTAAATATGGAAAAAATGTCTTTTCCGTTCTCTGTTTTGCTTACTTTGTCTAACTCATCCACGTAAATAATTGGGTTCATACATTTTGAATCCATCAAAATGTCGGCTATTTTACCCCATGTGGAATTTAAGTAAGTATATCCGTGACCTTCTATTGATGATCCGCTGCATGATCCACCCAATGCAATAAAAGAAAAAGGTCTTGAACCGCCATTCTCATCTTTTAAGCAATTTGATAATCCTTTTTTTGCTAGCGAAGTTTTACCAACTCCTGGAGAACCTTCAAACCCAAAACAATAGCCAGTTTGCTCGCCGCTCATCCATTGTGCAATTATTTTCATAATTTGGTTTTTTGCATGAGAATGTCCGTATATTGATTCATCCAATGTTTCCATGATTAATTTCATTGAATTTTCGATTTGTGAAATGTTAGAATTAAGAGTTTTTATTTCATTTTTGGTTTTCATTAAAGATAATGAATTGCTTTCGTTTATTTCATCATAAACTTCGCAAAGTAAGGATTCGTCCTCCTGATTCTCTTTTAAATATTGGGTTATATTAGTTACATTTAATTGTTTACTTGTGTTTGTTATGGAAAACTTTTTTTGTTTTTTGCTCTTTTTTATTATATTAATATGTTGAATAATGTGCGTTAATTGTTTATTAGTATTAGATTCTATAGTTTTTTCTATTTTCAAAAATACGTTCTCAGTTATGTATTTGTTAACTGTGTTTATGTAATTTATTATGTCAATATTAGAATACTTTTCCTTTTTGTTAATTTTTATTTCTGGGAATAAATTCTCTAAGTTGTTAACCAATCTTAAAAAATCTTTGTTTAAATCTTTTGTTTTTTTTAATATAGGTTCTTCTTTGAAAATTCCAAAGGGTATTTTAATTAATCCCTCAAGATACTGTTTGGCCTTAGTACCACTTTCATCAGATTTACCTTTTATTTCCTTTAATTTTGACATAGCTTTTTCTTTCACAATTTCATTTCCCTTTAATAAATAGATTTGTTGTTCTAACGTTATTCTATTGATGTCGTATTTTTGAATCATGTCATTTGTGTATTTTAGAGTATGTTTTACTACGTCTTTGAAATAATTTTTAATTTTCCAAGGTAAGCTCTCGTATATTTGCTGTTGTTCTCTTTTATTCTCAGAATTACTACTATTTGCGGTAATTAAATCATATAATAAGTAACATATGTATTGGATTTCGTCATCGTTATTGTAAATTAATAAATTTACTAGCATGCTTCTTTGTGAGTTTATGTCCAATTCTAAAAACTTTTTAATGGTTATATCTAATTTGTTTTGTTTCACGGTTTTAACTTCAGTAAAGACAGCTATCATTCTTTTTTTGATATCCTCATTTCCGTAAATTAATATTTCCTTTAATGATAATGTTTCAAGTACCCTTAGTAAAATATTTTCTATTGTTTCTTCATATTCGTTAGCAATTGATTTTATATCCAATATTCTTTTTTGGATATATTTGTTAGTAAAACAATCTATTTGAATGTCCTCAACTATTCCACTTATTATTAAAGTTTTTCTAGTTTTTTCATTCTGTATAACTACTTGAATACCGTAAATGTTTTTAAAAAATGATTTATTGGTCTTTTCGTTGTCGAAGCATTCAAATGTATTAGATTCTGTAAGTTGTATTTGATTTTCCGTTATTTTATCAACGCAAATTTCGTTATTTGTAACATTATTTTCTGATTTCTGTGTTTTCCAATGAACGATTTTGTAACCTATTGGTTGAATGTATTTTTTAATTATTTCATATTTATCTTTCAAAATTAGGTTATCAATTTTCATATTTTTGAACTCTGAACCAAAACTTATAAACAACAAATCTTCTATATTTTTTGTACCAAACCCACATATTATCATTGACAATTTATCAATAACTTTTTGTAAAAGCTCAATTATTTCGTTGTCTGATTTACTTGATGCTATTAACGTTTTCAGAATCATTGTTGTCTTCTCGTATAATTCGATCAATACAGATATTGATAAATTTGCGTCATTATTACTAAATATTTCATTATCTATGTTTTTTTTTATTGAACTAATAGTGTTTCTAATTATTTCTTGTATGTACTGGATCTTTTCGGTAATGAATAAATAAAATTCTGTTTCTGGTAAATCCTTGTTTATTTTGAGAGAATCTTTCTTACTTCTCTTTTTATTATTCATTGTTATAGTATACAATTACATGCTATAAATAATGCGTATGCTAGCAGTAAATAATTTTATGTTAAAACTGTAATCACAACACTAAGTTACAACAATAGTTAAATCAATATAAAATCAAACTGCGTTGTAATTATATATACGGAGTTTAATGGGTATTCCTAGCTATTTTTCACACATTATTAAGAATTATTCAAACATAATCCACAGTTTGAATTATTTCATCAAAAAGAATTTGCTTTTCCATCATTTGTATATGGACTGCAATTCTATTATTTATGACTCTGTATATGGATTGGAGTCTAAGATTCAAAATGGAGAGATCGGAGAACCTGAGGATTTTGAAATGGCAGTAATTAATGCTGTTTCTGAAAAGATAAAATTTTATATTCAGTTGATTCAACCAACAAACTCGGTTCTCATCGCATTTGATGGCGTAGCTCCTTTCGCAAAGATGGAACAACAGAGAACCCGGCGTTACAAAACACTTTTTATGAAGAATATTAACAGCGATTTTGGAAAGAAAGGAGCAAATTGGAATACATCGGCCATTACTCCTGGAACCCTATTTATGAATAAATTGTCACGATTTCTTGAACTAGAATTTAAAAATTCAGAGGCTAAATATAAGGTTAAAAATATAATCGTTTCTGGATCAAATGAACAAGGTGAGGGAGAACATAAACTATATGAAAAAATAAGAAAAAGTGATTATTTTAATGATAATATTGCAGTTTATGGCCTTGACGCTGATCTTATTATGCTTTCGATTTTCCATTTGAAATATTGTAATAACATTTATATTTTTCGCGAAACACCTGAATTTTTGAAGAATTCTATTCCAATTCATGAAAAAAATGATAAACCGGAAGAACCTCATTTCATTGATGTAAAACATTTGTCGAACAGTATTTTGTCCGAAATGAACTGTAAATTCAAAGATCCTATTCGAATTCATGATTATGTGTTTTTATGTTTCTTTCTAGGAAATGATTTTCTACCACATTTTCCGGCTATGAATATCAGAACTCATGGAATTCAGGGCTTATTGGATATTTATAGATTGTGCATTGGTAATTATGCTGATCGATTCCTAATTTCAAAGAATAATGGAAATATTCTCTGGAAGAATGTAGGTATATTAGTAAACGAGGTTGCTAAGAGAGAACATGAATTCTTATTAAATGAATATACTGTTCGTGATAAATTGGATAAACGTAAATTTTTAGAAACAACACCATTGGAAAAGGAAGATTTATTATTGAATACTCCTGTTATTTACAGAGCGGATGAAAAATATATTTGTCCAAGAGAATCAAAATGGGAATCTAGATATTACAAGGTGTTGTTTCATTTTAAACGCAATAATGATACTGTAAAGAATATTTGTAATAATTATTTGGAAGGATTAGAATGGGTTTACAAATATTACACAGATTCATGCCCCGATTGGCGGTGGAAGTACAATTATCATTATCCACCTCTTTTTTCTGATTTGTCGAAATATATTCCTCATTTTGAGATGAGTTTTATTAAAGATGGTAATATGAATGCCTTTTTTCCTTATACTCAGTTAGCATATGTTTTACCAAGTACCAACTTAACACTCCTTCCTGAAGATTTGTCTAAGTTTTTGTCCAATAATTATCCTGAATTATACCCAACCGAATACAAATTTCAATGGACATTTTGTCGGTATTTTTGGGAATCGCATCCTATTTTACCAGAAATATCTAAAGAATTATTGGAACAATGGGATATTCAATTTAGAATGTTTTCAAAGAACAAACGTTGAAGTTTGACATAAAAAATTGAACAGTTTATGTCAGAATATTTTTATTTTAAAATTGTCATAGTATTATGCTGCGTCGTAGTCAAGAGTATATTGAGGAGGTTACTGAGGAGAAAGTTAGTGAAGAAGAGCCCATTGTAGCCATGTTTTCCTTTGACATTGTTAAAGAGAATGCGCGTAATTATGGGTTAATGTTTTTCGAGCTCTTTGGGGTCTATCTTTTCTGGATTGTTTTGCATTATATTTCAGCTCACCTTTACGCGTCTTGGTGTGCCAATCTGACTTTGGCTGGGTTCTTGCTGTCGCCGTTTGTAGTTCCAGCTCCCCATTGCCAGGCCTTCAGGTGGGTCATCAACAACGGTAGCAATAGTATTACTGCTATGTGGCTAACGTTGGGAACTTGGTGCGCTAAGAAGATCATAGGATAAAGACGATCATAAAAATAAAAATAAAAATGTGTAATATTGTTGTATTTTTTTATGTAATATATATTATTAACCTTGAAATCCACTTTAATAAAAAAATATAAATATAATTTATAATGCCCAGAAATTGGTCTGTTGGTGAACCCGAAAACGTTTACGATTATTTAGAAGAAAATAATGAAGAAATTGAAGTTGGAGATACTATTGAATATATTTCCAATAATCAAATGGGATATGTAAAATACAAAGTGGTTTCAGATAACAGTGGCGAAAAGGATCTTCAGAGAATTGCTGATTACAACAGCCAGATGGATGAAATGGAAATTGATGAATCTCAAGAAGGAGGAAAAAGAAAATACAAGAAATCTAGAAGCATTAAAAAAACAAGAAGTAATAGAAAATATCTTACACGTAGTAAAAAAGTAATCCGCCGTAAGAAGTCTACGAGACACGGTAGTAAAAAATATAGAAAATATTAAATAAAAAAATGGTTTTTTAAAATATTGACAAATACAAATTAGATTTAAACTACTTTTTATTTGGTTTTTTTCCTCAGTTAGAGATAATAGCATTATTAATAGGGTCAAAGGAGCCAAGGAGGGAATGATTTTGGAAGTGGTAAACAAGGTTATTATCATCGATAAGGTATTGAAGGCCGTTAAGGTTAAGGATGGAGACCTGGGTAAG